>ENA-OSEO01001294-OSEO01001294.1-sediment-metagenome-genome-assembly--contig:-NODE-1294-length-47533-cov-12.377739_pt1 | contig 47533 bp, 42 predicted proteins | sample MGYA00237883_ERZ534232 | MGnify/ENA metagenome assembly ERZ534232 | reverse complement strand
TCAAAATTGGACTCGAGAAATTCATCTGGTATCAGTGCAGGCCACAAAGGGGACGGATTCAAACTGGCTGGAGGACGTTATAATGCTTCAAAGCCTTATGAGGAGGCAATATTTGGAGGCGCTCAAAGCTCAAAAGGCCTCTTTTTAAATACTTATTATGCGCCGGGTTCATGGCAAGATGTACTCTGTGAAGCATATGCGGGTCCACATGATTATTTTAACAGCGCCTATTTATACGATTCAATTGGCAATATAAGGTGTATGAACTCACTGGAAACACACATTGGCAATATACTGGCTACATTTAATCTTTTTACATCTACACCTTTTGTATTAAGCGACAGTTGCAATGAAATAATGCCGTTTATATTACAAAATAGATAAAATTATCCTGAATATATTATTAAATTAAATATACAGACAATTACAATATGAAAAATCTATTTATATGCATATTAGTTGCATTATCAATGCATTGCTGCACAACATTTCAATTCAAAAAAGAAATGTTTATTACACGAAGAAACAACGATATCGGAAAGTATGTTGATCATATTCCATTACCTGATCCAATTCAAATAATAAAAATTGATGAATACCAAAGCAAATACATATATGAATATAAAAAGACAAAATGCCAATGGTTTTATATTATAAAAAACGATACAAAAGAAATTATATCATGGGATTATATAAGCAATCCAGATCTGTGCTATCATGAACTAACTATCCGACAGTAAATTTTTATAAACTACCAAACGCCATCAGCCCATTATAAACATTTTCCCAATATATATTAGATCATAACTAAGATATGACAATATAGTTCCTAAAGTCAATGACATCGAAGCATATCTATCTTAAAATAAAATACAGCATTCTATTCCCACTTTTCCCCATTATTTTCATTATGGGATGCTGTATTTCGATAATGCCATTAAAGCAATGGGCTGATATTGCCGTTGGCAAATCAATTTATGATTTAATAGCACTAGCGACTCCATATGAAAAAAAAGTATGGTGGAGAGAATATTCGATCCCAAACGGAAACCGTGTTTTTGTACAACCCATGCGGAAAAACTGTGAGATCTACTGGGAAGTTGATCAGGACGGCTTTATTCTAAGATATACTCTGCACGGATCAGGTTGTGAGTAAATTCAACTTTTTCAAAAGCATTGAAATTAAATTGACCCAATGAAAAAGACGCTCCATCCAATATACTGTCAATGTCATTGACTTAACCTATGGGCTTGCAAGCCATAGCGGCATCTCCCAGGATTCCATCGTGCCCGATCCCACCGATCCCCAGTTGTTAAACCGCTACAGCTATTGCCGCAATAACCCGCTCATGTATGTGGATCCGAGCGGGCACTTTCCCCATTTCATTGTCGGCGCCCTCATCTCGGGGTCATCGTCGCCGGCATACAGTCAGATTCGGATTTTGGATCGATGGTGGCAGGTGCCTTTATCGGCGGCGTCTCGACCGGAGTTTACGCAAGTGCCCAAGGCGCAGCCTCCGCCGCCTTGGAGGGCGTGATCAAGCAAGCCGCTCTTCGCGGCGTCGCCGCAGGCGCCGTCGGAGACCTCGCATCCGGGGCGACTGCAGGCTGCCTTTCAACTGAAATGTCCGGTGGCGACCCATTGGACACAATCCTCTCAGGTGCCGGTATCGGCATCCTAAGCGGAGGGCTCTTCGGGGGGATCAATGGCCACTATGGCCCCAGATGGACCATGAGCCGGGTTGCGCTTCACACTTTGGCTGATGGAGCTATAGCAAGTCTTACCGGTCTTGACTTCAAAGACGGAACTCTTCTTGGCTTGGCTGCAGCATCCGCTGCATACACTTATAATAAACTCGTTGGCTATGGAGTAACCTGGGAAAAAGGCGGAAAAACGCAGCCGAAAAATAGATACAGCTTGCCAATTGAAGTGGCTAACAACGTCGAACACGCAACTCTGGACCCGGGAGCTACATTTCTGGGTGAGGGAGGATCCGTATCTGAAGCAGCAAACAGGGTTCCAGGCATTAATGCAGTAGCGGGTTTATACCATGTCTTCCAAATCGGCGCTCAGATCTGGGGCGGACCAGACATGCGAAATACAATATGTTGGCCAGGCATGCTTCCCGCAGCCGCTTTTACGATTATTGCTTTGATGACAGATCACAATTCTATTATAGCTTATAATAGCATAGCAAGGATAGATAATGACTGATGCAATAAATAATCATAAAATAATGCGAAATCGCACTTATTTTTTAACAACAATTTCCATCATAATTTCGCTGCTCGGTTGCTCAATATCCATGATGCCGATAAAAGACTATGCAGATATTGCGGTGGGAGATTCCATATATAACTTGATGTCCATTCCACGTGTATATGGTGATCCAAAAACATGGAGTAAATATGTGAATTCAAATGGTAATTGTGTCTTTGCAGAACCGGTTTGGCGCAATTGTGAAATACATTGGGCAGTTGACAATCACGGTACTATTATAGGGTACAAATTAGTAGGATCAGAATGTAAATAAAATAGCAATTCAAAAATGCACATTGCAATTGATATTCATTATCAACTCCAATGTCATTGACTCAAGATAGCTTTTATTATGTGTTTACTTGTAAATATCAACGTTTATTCTATTATACCAACAGTAGAAAACCAAAATGGAGAAATTTTTGGGAAAGTCTCCCGCTGTCGTCCTCAAAGATTTTCACGCCAGAGTTCTAACAGCCATTCTGGCTGCTATGATCGTTCATCCAGTTCAAGATCTTATTGAGGAAGCGGCCAAAAACCATCCCAAACGGCTTAGGTACCAGGTCAACTTCACCTATGCGCTTTCGTCTATGAAAAACAATGTCGTGCTCCTCTTTGCCCGGCAACACATCACCAAAATCCTTCAGAGCCTCCTCTCGCTCCTCGGTAAGTCTTTATCGATTATCCGACCAGGGCGGAAAAATCCCAGTAAGAGGGGGCCCAAATTGAAAATTGCCGCTATGGCTTACAAAGCCATAGCTTAAGTCAATGACATTGAAGCATCTCTATATAAAACTAAGATACAGCATTATATTCCTATTTTTCCTTATTATTTTCATCATGGGATGCTGTATTTCGATAATGCCAATAAAGCAATGGGCTGATATTGCCGTTGGCAAATCAATCTACGATTTAATAGCTTTAGCGACTCCATATGAAAAAAAAGTAGGATGGAGAGAATATTCGATCCCAAACGGAAACCGTGTTTTTGTACAACCCATGCGCAAGAACTGCGAGATCCATTGGGAAGTTGATAAGGATGGCTTTATTCTTAGATATACTTTTCACGGATCAGGTTGTAAGTAAATTCACCTTTTCCAAAAGCATTTGACGTAAATTAACCGGCGGACACTTTTTGCAGTATGTGGCGGGCGCCATCCTCGGCGCGGTCCTAGCTGGCATCCAGTCGGACTGGGACCTCGGATCAGTCATGGCAGGGGCCTTTATAGGTGGGATATCCACAGGGGTATTCTCGAGCGTCAGTGGTGCAACCGCCGGAGCCCTGGAAGGGGTGATCTCACAAGCCGCAATCAAAGGTGCCATCGCGGGTGCTACCGGGGGTCTAGTCGCCGGGGGGACGGCTGGTCTGCTCTCGGCTCAAATTAGTGGAGGAGATCCGCTGGATGCCCTCCTCCACGGCGCTTTTGCGGGCATCCTCAGCGGTGGTGCCTTCGGAGCAATTCAAGGCCATTATGGAACAAAGTGGTCTATGCAAAGAGTCGCCCTCCACACTCTGGCCGGCGGCGCGGTTTCTGCGATTTCCGGAGGGAATGCCCTTGACGGAGCCGCTTGGTCCGGTGGGATCGCGCTCCTTGCCCACAGCGCGACCGCAATGCGCGCAAAAATGATAGCGCAGTCAAAATTGGACTCGAGAAATTCATCTGGTATCAGTGCAGGCCACAAAGGGGACGGATTCAAACTGGCTGGAGGACGCTTCAACTTGGCTTCTCCAGCAGCCAGGGAAATCTTTGGAGGAGCTCAGGGCGGGCCTGGTCGTTTCTTAAACAGAGATTATTTTCCAAACTCATGGCAAGACAGCGTTTGCGAGGCCTATGCGGGGCCCCACGATTTCTTGAACAGTGTTTACATGTATGACGCAATTGGAAATATAAGAGCAATGAACTCGCTAGAAAGCAACTTAGGATCCATTTTAGCTTTTATGAATCTATTTAACGCAACGCCATTCGTTCTAGCCGATTCACTACAACCTGCAATTTTCAATTTGATACATCAATAAATCAAATCCAACATTCTCTTAAGATAGTTATGTGGGAAATATATTAAGAACATTATATAAATCTTAAATATGAAAATCTATAAAATACATTATTTAATAAAATTTAGCCTTATTATATCCTTGTCCATATCTCTAGCATGTTTTTCAATCGAACAAAAAAAGAAATCATTTATAAATGAGATGAACTACTTTATAGGAAAATCAGTTGATAAAATACCAGCACCTAAACCTATCAGCGTTCATCATATCAATGATAAATATATTAAACACATATATGAGCATAAAGATACCGGCTGTCAATGGTTCATGATAATAGATAAAGAAAGCAGAAATATAACGGAATGGGGGTATATAAGCGATTTCGATTTATGCTATCATACATTTTCATTATACTAAAAAACTATACATAATAACACAAAATACTTATTTTATGTTTTCAATAAAAACTTTCTCTCTATATACATATAATTTTTAAGGCTATTATTACATTAACCTGGAACGCAATATTAATACCAATGTCATTGATAACAAATAAATACTTATACTATCCATAAACATTTTATATGCGATTGAAGTTTTGCGTCATAAAAATCTCCTATTTTAAAAAAGCCCGATTCGACATCATTTGTAGCTGCAGGGATGCAGGGATAAGCCCCGCTGAACAGCGAAACGCTTTGATTTCCGAAATAATACAAAGCCCTAATAGTGTGCTCCCAGCATTTCAAAGGACGCTGTTGCTCACATCGGCTTGAATGGGTCACACCTCCACCCAAGGGAATTGTGAGAACAAGGCGTCAGTCATGCCAGGAAGTCAGCCCATATAAAGCGAGAACATCGTCAAAATCTTTTTGTCTTTTGTCGACAGTCGCTTAGAAGACTACAACGTAGTCATGCAGGGACAATACCAGCACCTAAGTTCAAGATTTGACGGACCGACCGGAAATGGATCAGGGCGCACGCGCACGCCATGATCTAAGCTTACAGAATTTCAAACATTCGCCGCGATTCAACCTCTTCCAGAAACGTATCGATCACTTGAAGGTATCGTTCGGTCTCCTCCAGGTGCGCCTCGTGGGCGCTTTGCTCGAAAATGACCCATTTGGAGCCGGGAATCCCCTGATGGATCGTCTCCATAACCGCGGGAGTGGCTTCGTCGTAGCGCCCCGAGGTCAATAGCGTAGGCAGCACGATTTCATTCAGACGGCCGCTGACGTCCCAATCTTTGAGGTTCCCGGTCACGTGGAATTCGCTGTCGCCCCACATGGTGAGATAAACCACCGGGTTCCGCATGAGTTTTTCCAGAGCGCGATCGAGGCACTCCGGCCATGGATTCAGTCGGCAGACGTGGCGGCGGTAGAAGCCCATCATGGCTTCGACATATGACGGGTCATCCGTTGTCCCAGCTTCTTCGTGCCGGGAGAGAGTCTCTTGGGTCTCGGCCGGCAGCTCCTCCCGCAAGCGTTTGGCCTCCGCGGCCCATTGACGGGAGGAGGCCGGCGCACTGGCAAGGACGAGGCTACACAGACCACGCGGCTGGCGCAGCGCGTACTGCATCGCCAGCATGCCGCCCCATGATTGCCCCAAGAGGTGAATGTCCTCGAGCTGAAGGGCTTTTCGGACGGCGTCAATCTCCTCGAGAAAGCGCTCCATCCGCCACAACGACGGATCATCCGGCACGTCTGAATTCCCGCATCCCAACTGATCGTAGAAGACCACCTGACGCCCCCCGGCAGCCAAGGCCTCCAGAGGTTCCAGGTAATCATGCGGCACTCCGGGCCCTCCGTGAAGACAAAGCAGCGGGACTTTGCCGGGCGTTTCTGCGCGGCCGACGATCCGATACCAGACCTTAACGTCTTGAAGCGGAACATAGCCTTCTTCCACAGGTATATCCACCATCGCGCCTTTCTCCCCTTGAAATCCTAACAGCCTGCTAGAAAGTCTCTTAGATACAAGCCGTCTTTTCTCACGACGCACTTCACGCTATCGGACCTATGAACGGCGCTGAACGCGCGTATACCAGGTTCGAATGCCTGCAGCCGTATGTTTACCGACAGCGGGACGGTGAATCGATGCCGCATCCTGTCGTCGGCAGCAGCCCCTCCCAAAAACGATGTTCCATTCACCCCTTGAACTGCAGAATGCGCCGGCTGTATTCGCTTTTGAGGTTGTCGAGGTAACTTGCATCGATCGCCCCTTTCCAGTTGACCGTCTCCAGAAAACGCTTGGGTATATCGATGCGATGCGGCTCGTAGCCGGTCGCCAGTCGGATATTCCATCTCAGCCTTTGGACAGACGCGGCGACGGTGTCGATGTCCCGTGCCAGTTTGGCATAGCCCAACGACTCCAGGCATTCCGCCAACAACTCCGGCTGATAGACCTTGCGGGCGAACAAACAGGCCGCCATACTGGTCAACAGCACGCGGTTCTGCTCATCCTCGACAAGGAAGTCGACAGCATCCGCCGCATTTTTTTCCTGATTTTGCTGGTCATACGTGTAACCACCGGTGTCCAGATGGGAATGGCGAAACCCAAGGGCCTGGCCTGTCAGGAAAACCTCTCCTGTGGCGTAGCCGGCCATTTCCTGACCGAGAACACAGGCATAGTCCCCGCCGCCATAGATCCTCACCGCATACATGATGCCGTCGGACAACAGCCGGTAGAACGGGTTCGTCCCGCGCGCCATATGATAAACGGCTTGTTTGTACGCTTCGGCATCCCCGAATCTGAGGTCTAACAGGGTTTCCTCCTCAGATAGAATCCCCTCGGCAAACGCCTCCGTAGCCCAGGCCAGCGCCACTCCGGTCGACATCACGTCCAGACCCGCCCGTTCAACGACATCGATAAGGCCCAGTACTTTGAAGGCACTGTTGACCCCGAGCATGGCGCCAACCGCGAAAATGGGTTCATGATCGTATGGAACCTGAATGAAAAAATACCGGTTATCCTTCATGAACTGCTCGCGCACATAACCCAGGTGGATACAGCCGATCGGGCAGCCCGAGCAGGCCTGGTTGCGCATCAGGGTCTCCTCGGCAAACCTTTCTCCGGTGATGCCCTTGACTTCGACATCGGAAGTCTTCTGGAGGTTGCGAATCGGCAAGGCCTTCAGTTCATTCAGGACCCCGATATTTTCCGGCGTTCCCAGGTTGTGATACTTCTTCATCATGTCCGTGGACGTCAGCTGCCTGTAGACCCGCTGATACAGCTTCGAATAACTTTTCTGGTCAGGCAGCGCACCGATTCCGTCCCCGTGGATGAAAATGCCCTTGAGGTTCTTGGCACCCAGGACCGCTCCGGCGCCTAACCGCCCGAAGTGACGGTAACTGTCCACATTGATGCAGGCAGTCGCAGCCAGGCGTTCTCCTGCCGGGCCGATCCGCAAGATGCTCCGATGCCCGGCTCCGGGAAACATGCGCCGGAAGATCTTGCCTGTACTCGAAACATCATCCCTCTCATGAATGAGACGTCTCGGACCTCCAATCGTTTCGATCCCAGCACCAGGCAGGAGAGCACGTTGGCCCTGCCGACCACGACGAGGGCATCGAGGTCGGCGAAGCGCAGGGCCAGCGCCGAACGCCCCCCGGCGTGGCTCTCTGCGAATTGATTATGATAAGGGGATTTGAAGGCGCAGATGGTTTTGCTCATGAGGGGGAAGAAGCCGGTCAGCGGACCGATCGCCAGGATGAAGGGCTGCTCCGGGTCGTCCCAGGGGCGATCCACCCGGCCGAATCTTTCGAAGAGGAGGGCAGCCAGGCCGCTGCCCCCCGCATGGGTATCCCGCCCTTCCACCCTCTCGATCCGTCCCTTTCCGGTTTCAAGATCAACCAGCAAAACGCGAAAGTAGTCTCGAATCATACGGGTTCCCCCCTGTCGGCCATCTCGAGGCAATCATGCGGGCAGTAGTTTACGCATTGGCCGCAATGGATGCAGACAAAAGGTTCACCGCTTCGATCGACGAAGATGGCGTCGACCGGGCAGGCGTCAGCGCATGCCCCACAGCGGATGCACAGCTTTATCCTCACGACGACGCCTCCGCCTTTTCGCTGGCTGTAAGCCCCTGTCGGACAAGCCTCCACACAGGGGGCCGGATTGCAGGCCATGCACAGGCGAGCCTCGAAGCCGGTCGACAGCCCTCCCGACGAAAGGATAACAATGCCTGCAGTATCCCAGGAAAGACGTTTGTGCACCAGGCGCGCACAGGCGAGTGAACACGAATGGCAACCGATGCAGCGTTCCATGCGTGGAGCAGTCAGGATCTTCATGACTCACCCTCTCTGACGGTGGCAAACGGCATGCAAAAAGCGGGTTTTTCAACAGACTGTCGAACCTTGCGGATTCGATGACGGATCGACCGCCGGGTCCGCGCGACCACCCTTGCAAAGATCATCTCAGAGCGACAGCCTTGAAAAACGTGTAGCAGAAGACCCCATCAGGCTCGGCCGTACGGTAGAGATCCCGGATTCCCTGGTCAAAGGCATCGGGCTCGACGATCCCGGCCTGGATCGCGGCCTCGCGCACCCCCTTGATCATGGCCGTGAATGTCTTTCTCGTGAAGCCATCTACCAGTTGCGGTCTGCTCGAATCGACATAGACCATTCGCGGAGAGACGCGAATGGAACGGTATCCGGCTTCCTCCAGAAGCGGATAGAGTGTTCTGCCGATCATGGCGTTGCCGCCGGCGCGGCGCTGCAGTTCGACCTGGCATTGGATCGCCCGGTGCGCCGCGGCGCTATCGGGATGGAAATAAGTCGAACCGTGGTCTCCTTCGATCACGGTGATCGTGCCGCCCCGTTTCAGATAAGTCTTCAGTATCCGCAGGGCCTCAACCGGCCGGTCGAGATGCTCCAGGACGAAGCAGACGAAAATGTGGTCAAAGGAATCCTGCTCGTGCGGTAAATGAAAAATATCGGCCTGCAGAAACCGGACGTGGTCATGCCCGGCCGACATTGCTCTCAGCCTGGCCTCACAGAGGGACGAATAAGAGATGTCGACAGAAGTGATCAGAGCACCCGGGCTGTTTGCCGCAAGGGTGCAAGTTTGCGCCCCTACGCCGCACCCCGCTTCGAGAACGGAGTGCCCCTGGGGGTAAAACGTGTCGGAATGCAGAAGTTCGACCAAGGTCGCAGCCTGATCCTGCAGACGGATATTTTCTCGAAGATCGTAGCCGTGTACATATGCCCTGCCCATATCTCCCCTCACATGCCCGATCCGTGCCATCCAGGAGGAAGCTCCACTGTCTGAGACTCCGTTAACAGGCCGGAAAAATTCACCATCTGCAACGTTGTGCTTATCCGCTGTCACTGAGGTGCGCTGGTGCGTACGCCTCAGTCCACGGGATTCCTCAACCCCACCATTCGGTTGTTTTTGAACGTCCCGAACACAAGGGATTTTTCAACACGCTGCAAATTCACCTCTGTAAACGGCATTCGTTACTCCAAAACATCAGCACCCAGCTTAGCAAAGGCTGGTCTATCTCAAACCAGAACGTGCCGTTCGATGCCCGCGAAGATATCGACAGCGCACCGAGGTCTCAGGGTTTCTTCACTCAAAGGAAAGCCCGGAACATCTCCACGCGATGCCGCTTTGTTCCTTAAAAGGACTTTTTTAATGCCAAAATGGGCGGTTTAAGCCCTGAAAGAGCCTATGTTAAAAATCATTTTCCAATATATTCAACATATTAATCTGGTCCGACCCGATTACTTAAAAACACAGGGGGGCAAAGCGGCGCCGCATTTCTTCTTTGTAAGAGGTGATCACGGGATCGAACTTTTCACCCCGCTGCACGCGCTCGATGCGAATAAGGTCCCCCTTCCATCCCAGGGTCATCTTACGATGGGGCGTAGCCAACGGAGGGAAGTGAATCGGCAGTCGGCAGCTGCTGAAATGAATCATCCTCGCACGGGGCCAGCGTGAGGGGTAGTATTGGAAGGGATCGAACTCATAGAAACCCTGGGTGAGCACACTCTCCACCACCACGTGGCGTGGCGGTGACGGGACAGCCTTCTGCAGGCGCGTTTCGATGACCCGGGCAACCGCAGGATGATTCGTTCGCATCACGACCTGGGTGGGGAAGAGATCCCCCCGGGGTTCGTGCCCGAAGTTGCGCTGGACCGTGGCCAGACCCAAAAGGACTCGGCGGGCATCCCAGAAATCCAGATTGGTGAAAACATGGTATTCGTAGCCCGCCTTGAGCTGCGGGTGGGCACGGATGATCTTTGCCATGGTATTTCTCTCCATTTCCGATAGCAGGGGTTATCCGCTTCTCGTAATGCTCGAAGCGGCGGCGAAGCCAAAGGCACATCCTCAACCCGTTGCCTCGACTGTCTCCGAGCGGTTCCTTTCTGGTGGGTCAGAGGTCTAGGGTACAAGCAGAGTGCAGACACGGCCAGGAAGTCCTCCGTCAGATTCCAGCACGCGCTGGAAAATCACCTGCCGGCAGACACCCAAGGCGTCCCCGGTTCGGGGAATCCAGTCAGAATTGCCATTGGGATCTTCAACCGCCGAGTTTTTCTATCTGGGCTTTGTATTTTTCGTGAATCATCTTGCGATCGAACTCCCAGAACTCTTCCAGCATGGCCTGGTCTTCTTCGTCTGTAAAATAGTTCCGCGAATGGGGGAAAAATACCTTATCTTCTTTCTCGATGTGCTTAGGGTAAAAATCCACAAGCATTTTAAGGTTCTTGGCAATATCGGCAAGAGCCGCCTCATCGCCGCCACGGTACCGCGTATTGGCTTCTACAAGGGCTTTTGTCGTCTTGCGCCCAAAGAGATGCTCCTCGACCAGTTCCGACATGAGTTGTCGGTCTTCCTGCGACAAATTCTTCTTGTCCAAATCCCGAAACAGGATATCCTCCTCCTTGCCATGATGCGTTCGGTCAGCGTACATGCGGATAAAATCGACCGCCGCATCTACAAAAAAGGGATCGACCCTATCCTCTGAACTGATCTGGACAAGAGCACCGTTGATCAGAGTCAGCATCCTTTCGATCAAACGATGTTCTATCATTAATGGTCCTCGTGCCTGCACAATCTTTTCCTTTCCTGCGCTTTAGATATGATTTATGGGTGATCACCAATCACAATAGCGTTTTCGATCGCATCAGCATATCCATATGTTATGTTGGTCCGACCCGAAACGCACTGTCCTCTTTCACAAGCCACGGGAGGTTCCATGACGAACATGCAGTCCGAAACGGCCCCGCTCAAACGGTTCCATCGCGCGTTGAGGGCGTTGTATTCCTGGACCTTGCTTTGCAGCTCCGATTCCTCCGTGTGTTTTGCAGAATAAACCAGATACTCCCAAGGACCTCCGCATGGTTTTTTTCCAAAAGCGATCGCCCTGCAGTCAGATGAATCCGCGCAGGGAGCCTCACCGATAAGGTCTCGTATCCGTTCGTCCAATTCAGCCATCCGCACACGAAGCGCCTCGATTTCTCCTACAGCACCACCGGCTGAATCGAAGCTCCGACTTTGCAGGTGCACCGGTTTTTCCCTGCAGCCACCCTCTGCCAGAACCAAAGAGGTCAGCAGGATCACTTTCCCCAAAAACACTAAAGATGCGTTTACGCCAAAAACCATGGCTAATCACTCCACTCCCAACGCCTCGACTCAATTCCTGTCCAACAGCTTTTCGAGGGGCTTGACCATTTCTTTTTTGATCCGCCTGGTATAGATTTCTTTTCGCATCGATGGTATTCGGGTTAGAAGCATCATCATCGCATTTCTGGCTCGAGTCTTGTAATCCCTTTGAGGAAAATCGTAAAACCCATTCCTTTTGTAGTAATGGTGGTCCGCACGAAAAGGGAATCGCAACCGGCCATAGATATCGTCTCTGAAAATCTTCCTGCCTCCTACTCCAAGAAAGCCAGCCGGCTTTACATAACCCTCTTCTGAAAAGCGAATGAGCCGTTCAGCCAGATTTTCAAGAAGAGCGTCTATTTCAGTAGAGTTCTCACATTCATCGGTGATGAAATCAACGACATTGGCCTGTTGAATTTCACAAAATGCCTCCAGTGCCTGCCTGAGGTTTGGCACCTGACGCAAAGGCCCGGATACGATGAATCCAATTTGTTTACCTGTCAAAACCGGAGCATGATTATTAAAAAAACTGCGGTCGAAGAAAAGCTTCCATCTTGAGGACAAATAACGGTCCGTGATCGACCCAACGAAAACGAGGACATCTGCGCCCTTCACCCGCGTATTGAAAAATTCCGCATAGCCGTCTTTGTCATCATAGAAGCAACGGCCATCATATGCGCATTGAATACATCCTTGGCATCCTCCCTTGATGTCGACCTCGTTCAGATCGATCACATCTAAATTCTCATGAAATACCCCGGAAAAATGCTGCACCATCCGTGTTAAATTCGCTTTCGTATCGTTTAAATCCGTTAATACACATACTTTCTTATTGCCGGTTGCAATCTTCCGTTTCTCATTTCCGGGAACATACTCAAACGCACTTTGAACCAAAGCACCAAAATTTTTAGGCGTGTGCATCTTCTGTTCGATCGTTTCAAAAAAATGGCTCGCAAAAAGGATCAGTCGTTTTCGCTCCTTTTCCTTCAGCAGGTCATACATGTCAGGTGAAAACCCTCCGACATACTTCATATCCAGATCATCGGAAATCGCATTGATATAATTGTGGGCGATATGGTCATAGAAATGAATCGAAGTGCTTAAAGAAGCAGAGTATTTATCTTTGAATGCGCCGTCGAACCCGCGCTCCCGGATGAGTTCGATGAATCGCTTATAACCGGAGGGCACCAGGAGGAAATATACGGGAAAAGCCCACAAAACGCCTTCGGCGGCTCCGATTGCATCTACGATTTTCCGAAAAAGGCTCTCATCCTTTTCGATCGCTTTGATTCGCTGTGCCACGTTCAGGATTTTCAACCCATGCTGGGGGAATTTCTTCTGAACGAAGTGGACGTACTGCATCGTGACGCTCAAATCGCCTTTCGGGCTTCCATTCAGAACGACAATTTCCATTGCAGCCGTCTCCTTTTCCCTTTCGCATGCGCCTCTGGCCACCCTCATAAAACTGCCTCTGAAGCGGTGGGGTTTGCCCAATGGACCCTAGAGGTTCAGGTTAGCGAAAAAAATCAAACCGTTCAATGATCTTGTTGGGAAAACTCCCCCCGCGGGAAATTCTTTTTCGGATCCAGCTTAAAAGGGCCTTTTGGATGCCAAAACCGTCCATTCAAGCACCAGAAACATCCTTTCAAGAAGCTACTATTATAATTAAATCATTATGTTTGTCTGGTCCGACCCGATTTTGATGTGGTATGATTTGACGAAGCGACAGAGCTTGACCCTGCTTGACGAAATGCAGGGGCATCCGTCCATGACCCGCTTTCAGGACGAAGGGTTTACCGTCATCACCTTTTGAGTTCGGCAGCGAGCCCCACCGACGGCCTTGTTTCCGCCGGGCGGAAATGAATCCTTCGGAACGACAACATCGAGATACCCAGGGAGGTGGAACGTGTACCCGAAACTTTTCTCCGAAATCGAAATCTCCGGGATCACCTTGAAAAACCGGTTGACCATGGCGCCGCTCTATCTGGGATACGCCGGCGAGGGCGGTACGGTCAGCCCCCTTCTGCTCGACCATTACCGTCTGATGGCGAAGAGCGGCGTAGCGATGGTGGTGGTCGAAAATGCAACGATCGATCACCCCCAGGGGAGTGGCTCCAACAGGACCCTGCGTGCTGATACCGATGAAAATATCGGCGGGTTGAAGGAACTGGCATCCGTAATTCACCGTGAGGGGGCTTTGGCATGCCTTCAGGTCAACCACGCCGGGCGCTTCGCCGGAATCGAGGAACCGCTGGCGCCGTCCGCCGTCGAGACCTTCGGACGCATGCCGAGGGCCCTCTCCGAAGCGGACATCCATGCCATCGTCGACCGCTATGCGGAGGCGGCCGACCGAACGAAACGGGCCGGGTTCGACATGGTCGAACTCCACGGGGGGACCGGCTATTTGCTGGCCGAATTCGTTTCGCCGAGGACCAACAAAAGGACCGACGCCTACGGCGGCTCCCAGGAGAATCGCCGGCGCTTCCCCCTTGAAGTCGCCGCGGCCGTCAAGGAAAAAGTGGGGAACTTCCCTGTCGGCTACCGCTTTCTGGCGGATGAATGGCTTCCGGACGGCCTTCAACTGGAGGAATCCATTCCCTTCGCATGCTCTCTCGAATCGGTCGGCATCGCCTACCTCTCCGTCATGGGAGGTACTTACGAATCTTTCTTTCTCCCGCATATCCTCGAGCAGACCTGCAAAAACGGCTACATGGTCCATCTCGCCGCCGCTGTAAAAAAGGCCGTCGGCATCCCTGTCATCGCTGCTGGCAGGATCGCGACGGGCGCGCTGGCGGAGACAATCCTTCAGGAGAACCAGGTGGATCTGATCGGACTCGCCCGCGTCCTCTGGGCGGATCCCGAATGGCCCCAAAAGGTAAAAGAAGGAAAGGAAGGTGCGATCGTTCACTGCGATTCGGACTGCGGCGACACCTGCACCAAACTCGTCACCAAAGGCAAGCCGGCCTTTTGCGTGCGATGGCCCCATGAAAAGATGAAGCTCTGGAAGGAGCGGTTGGAATAGTAAACCCAAAGGAAAGGGCGAAAAACCCCAGACGTCTGGCCACTCCCCGCGCAGGGCAAGGGTGACGAAGCCGGGCGGCGGGGTATTCACAGAGGTGCGCGGCTTTTCCTGAAGACGAAAGGGGCGACGGGATGAGGTGTAAAATCGGCTAAGCGAAACGGCAACTTTTCATGCGAGCCGATTACGAGGAATCCGCCGGGGGAAAGAGCAGCGAGGATCCCGCGCAGAACCGGTTCCGCGCGATCGGGCCGATAGTAAGTCAACAGGTTGTTTCTAAGCAAAATGATGTGAAAGCCGCTTCCCGGAGGACCTGAAAAGACATCGCATTCGAGCCAGGTGATGCCCTCCATTAGCCAGGGTTGCAGCCTGAAAGCCCTTCCCCCACGCTCCTCCTGAAAACAGGTACGCCTCAGGCCCTCCGGAACCTCTTTCAAACTGCTTGGAAGATAGAGCGCCTCCCGCGCCCGTTCGAGATTGCGAGGCTGAAGGTCGGTGGCCGTCACCCGGAGTTCCGGAAGCCCGCCGACCGAGAGTCCCAGGCGGTGCCAGAGAATTTTCAGGCTGTAGACTTCTTCCCCGCCGGCGCAACCGCATGACCACACAGAGAGAGGGCCTCTGACAGCCTGGATGAGCTCCGGCAGGACCTCCTTCTCAAGAATCTCCCAAAGCTTCCGGTCGCGGAAAAAGCGGCTGATGGAAACAGCCATCGCCCGCTCGTTCTCCCCTCGCTCCTCGACGCTCCTCTGGAGACAGGCTAGATAGGCCTGAACGTTCCGGCAGCCAAGGGCCTGCATATGCCGAACAACGCGTTTTTTCACCCCTCTGCGGACCTTGCGGTAGCCCTGCCACGACAGACCGAGAAAGTCCAGCAGTCGACGGAATTGCTCGTCGTCCAGACAAGGGGTAATCTTCTCATCCATAAAAAACCGATCGGGGTTTGCAGGTCACACCAAGACTGCGCCCATCCGCTTCCCCTCTCGATGCCTCCTTTATCCCTCCCAGTCGCTCTTGACAAATTCCAGGATGGTCTTCGCCCGCTCGGAAAAGAGATGAATGCCTTCCCAATTTGGGCGCGCCAGGCTTTTCTGCATCAGGAGCCCGTCTTCCCCGAACCACTGCGGCAGCATGCCGCCTAAGAAATATCCCTTTTCCCTCAGTGAAACGACCGTTCTCGAAACCCATGGCCACGACAAATTTACCCATGCCTGAATCACTTGAACGTTACAGCTCAGAATACGCTGCTCCTCTGCAGCGAAAACCTCCGCGAAGTCCAAACCTGCTTCCTGCACGGCCACGCGCGCCACTTGCGCGGAGTCGAATATCTGGGTCTCCAGGCGAGTCTGCTGTGTGGAGGGCAATTCGTCTTCCGATGGCGAAAAGAACCGCTGGTCGTCAAATCCTTCGTAGATATATTCGAGGTATTCCTTGTACATCTCCGGAATATGGACCGCATGCGGCTTGGGGACGACGGTAATGAACATAACGAGAGTCGATACTCGTCCCGAAGCGCTTTTTTCCTCCTCATAAGCCTCGGCTGGCATCAAATCGATTTCAATGGCCGTCTCGATAAATGGCAGATGGGCAAGGGCAGCCTTCTGAATATAGATGTGGTTACAGACAGCTTCCCCAAAAAACGCTTTGATCTCTTTCATATCTGGCAATATCTCGCGAACATGCTGAAAAATCATCCCCATGACACCAGCATTCCGAAAATCCATCGCCACAGCACCGTTACCCTTCTCATAAACACCTTCATTGGGAGCAGCACGGAATAAGGAGCTGTACCCAACAACCCTGTTCTCAGGCGTACGCACAACGATCGGGATATTGTCGCGATTATTGAAAGCCTCTATCAGCTGATCAGGATGATAGACGATCTTTGCTGGGTAGCTGTTCCCATATACTTCGGTAAACAGCTTCCCCACACCAGCCGCATCCTCCGGCTGAAAAATGCCGACGGTCAGTTCTCCATTGCCCATGTCTCGCCTTTCAAATCGATATCGTACCTGGAACATTTCATGCCCCAGTGAAATGCCAAAACGCTTTTACCTGTATGCTCACCCCATTTGGCAAGTTCATCGCTCACCTGGGATCCTGCTTTCTTTTTGGCCCTTCTCCAATAGGCTGCCCCTTGATCGTTATTCCTGATTCTTGTCGTTAAAACGACAGTTTCAGCCCCAAAAAAGCTTGTATAAGGCCAAAATATGGGCTTTTTTTCAATTTTTTAACAAGAAAATCAGAATGTTAACTTGGTCCGACCCCGGCATTGTACTGTTCGTCGCTGACTTGCTCCATCCAGTCGGCTGATTTGCCGTCGATTTGTTCATATATGGCGATGTGTGTCATAGCCGTAGTGGCTGTGGCGCCATGCCAATGCTTTTCGCCCGGTGCGAAGCAGACGACGTCACCCGCCCGGATCTTCTCGACCGGGCCGCCCCAGATCTGCACAAGCCCGCAGCCGCCCGTCACGATCAGGGCTTGACCCGCCGGATGGGTGTGCCACAACGTTCGAGCGCCGGGCTCGAACGTTACGCTGATGCCGATCGCATGCGCCGGCGCGTTTGGTTCGAACAAGGGATCAATACGCACCGTGCCGGTAAACCAATCGTCCGTTCCTTTTTTCGAAGGCCGTGAACCGCATTTTTTTATTTCCATAAGACCTCCTTTGCAATGTCAAACTCCCAAACGATTTCATGCGATATAAAACCAACCCCTTCATTCGATCAGTCATGGGCAACCATTTTCCTGCTCATGTCCTTTCCACGGAATCCACCGGGATCTCGATCTTGTGGACCTCGGGCTGCATCTTTTCGATGACGGTGGCATGATAATATTCCTCCTGGAGGCCGCGGTAAAGGCTGTAGCACATGATCAGCAGCACGACGGTAAACGGCAGCCCGGTGGCTATGGAAGCGCTTTGAAGCGCCACCAACCCTCCGCCCATGAGCAGCGCTGCCGCGCAGACCCCTTCCATAACGCCCCAGAAGATGCGCTGAGGCACCGGCGAATCGAGCTTGCCGCCGGAGGTCAGATGATCCACCACCAGGGAGCCGGAATCGGATGAGGTCACGAAGAATACTGTCACCAAAATAACGCCGATGAAAGAGGTGATCTTCGTAAGCGGAAAGCTTTCAAGCATCACGAAGAGGGCCGTTGAAACATCTTTGGAGACGGCGGCCGCGATGTCGGCGGCCCCTGTGATCTGGAGCCAGAGCGCCGAGCCGCCGAAGGAAGACATCCACAGGAAGGAAAGCAGGGTCGGAAAGACCATGACGCCGAGGATGAATTCACGGACGGTGCGGCCTTTGGAGATCCTCGCAATGAACATGCCGACAAAGGGGGACCAGGATATCCACCATCCCCAGTAGAAAATCGTCCATGGATTCTGCCAGTTACTCCCCTCAGCACCATAGAACGTCTCCACCCAGAAGCTCAATTGAGGCAGGTTCTGGATGTAAAACCCGATGTTTTGCGTAAATGCCTTGAGGATATAGACCGTCGGTCCTACGACGAGCAGGAACAGCATAAAGAGACCGGCCGTGTACATGTTCACCATGCTGAGCATCTTCACGCCCTTGTCGAGGCCGGTGGCGATCGACATCACCGCGAAAAAGGTGATCACAGCGATGAGCAACACGGCAAATTCGGTCGAAGCCGGAAGCCCGAAAAGATAATTGAGCCCCGAAGAGACCTGTTTGACCCCGAGCCCGAGCGAGGTCGCCAGGCCGAACAGCGTGGCGAGCACGGACAGCACATCGATCACGTTCCCCCAGAAACCGTAGATTCTCTCCCGCAGCAGGGGATAGAAAATGGAGCGTATCGTCAGCGGAAGACCGCGGTTATAAGCGAAGAAGGCCAGGGAAAGGCCGACGAGCGCATAGATGCCCCAAGGGTGGATCCCCCAATGATAATAGGTGAGCCCCAGCGCGACCTGGGCCGACTGGGCGGTTTCCGGCGGCACATCGAACATCGGGGAGGGAGTCATGTAGTGGAAGACGGGTTCCGCGACGCTCCAGAACATGAGCCCGATGCCCATCCCGGCGCTGATGAGCATGGAATACCAACTGAAGGTGCTGAACTCCGGAAGGGCATCCGGTCCGCCTATCCGGATCTTGCCGTAATGGCTGCCGGCAAGCAGCACCATGACAATGACGAAAAAATTGGCAGCCAGGATGTACAGCCAGCCGAACGTGTTGCCGATGCCGTCCAGCAGACTCTGGAAGAAGGCCCCCGCCTGTTCCCTGAAGATTACGGTCATGACGATGAACAGCAGCACCAGCGTGCCGGCCACCAGAGAGACTTGCGGATGGAGGTCGAACCCGAACCCCACCCAGTTGTTTTCACCCGGCCTGTGGCCGCGGGAATCGTCGTAGTAGCTCGAGGTGGGGATAATCTGCAGTCCGCGAAACGTCCGACGTTCATGGATGGCCTTCTCCTTCTGCTTCTCCCAATGTTCACGGGCCATCTCAATGGCCTTGTGCTCATAGGTAAGTTCCTTTTTCTTCTTCTTTCGCGGTTTTTTTGTCATCGCAGCCCCCTTGTTGAACGAGATGGAAGGCGTTTGAGCAAGGAAAGGACTTGGAGATGAGGATCATGATACGCACGCAGAGGAGACTGCTTCCTTGCCGCTCCACCGAGCGGATCGGTGAGGCGGCGGGAAAGCAGGGTCCCCTGCCTTTTAAACGGTGAGGCTGTAGCCTGCGTTCCCCCAGGCGGTGAGGCCACCCGCCAGGCTGTGGACATGGCTGAAGCCGTCCTGCTTGAGGCGGCTGGCGACAATATTGGCGCGATAACCGGTGCCGCAGACGACGATCACTTCCTCGTCCTCAGGCAATTCCAGGCCCTCGGCAAGAATATCGGTCATCGGCACGTGGATCGAGTCCGGGATGAAGCCCTGCTGCCTCTCCTCCGGCGTCCGCACATCCACGACACGGCCCGAATTTCCATTGTCCAGCTGCCGCTTGAGGCCTTGAGCGGAGATCGGCGAGAGGCTGTCGATGGGCATCCCGTGAGCGATCCACGCGGACATGCCGCCCGAAAGATAGCCGAAGATATGGTCATAGCCGATCCGATGGAGTTCGGTGGTCATCAGGTCGTACTTCTCCCGGTCATCCACCACCAGCAGCAGATTGTCCAGAGGCTCGATGACCATGCCGATCCAGTTCGCCATCTGTTTCTCGAACCCGATGTTGATGGCCCCCGGAATATGGAACCCCCCGAAGGAAGCCGTATCGCGGGTGTCGATCACGGTCGCACCTTCACGGCGGATCCGGTCGAACTCGTCCGGGTTGAGCATCTGCTCCAGCGGACAGCGTTCGAGGAGAGGTGCGCCATGCGTATTGGTCTGGATGATGTGGGTGAAGCTCTTCGGCCGGACCGGAAATCCGCCGGCGATCTGCTCATGGAAGGCATCAAAGCTTGGCAGCTTCAAGAGAGGCTGGGTCAGACGCTCGTAGCCCAGGGTGCTGCTCGCCATCGCACTCAAACCCTTGCCGCAAAGGGACCCCTGGCCATGGGCCGGGAACACCTCGAGATAGTCCGGGAGACGCCCCAGTTTCTGATACAGCGAATCGTAGAGATTCTTGACCTGCTCCTCGAGGATCTCCGCCCCCGCCAGATCAGGCCTGCCGATGGAGCCGACGAAAAGCAGGTCGCCGGTCAAAATCAGCCCGGGCACATCAGCGCGCGCCTTGTCCGTCACCAGGATCGATATGGCGTTCGGCGTGTGGCCTGGGGTGTAGAGGATCTCGAGCTTGACCATCCCGAACTCTATGATATCGCCTTCCTTCAGGGCCTTATGTTCGAAGGTGACAGGGGCATGCTCACTGTAGCAGATATCCGCCCCCGTCCGGGATTTCAACTCCAGATTTCCACTGACATGATCGGCATGCACATGCGTTTCGATGATGTGGGTGATCTTCATCCCCTCGTCGCGGGATATGTCCAGGTAGTCTTGCACATCGCGTTTGGGGTCGACCACCACGGCCCGCCTCGCGCCGGGGCAGCCGATGACATACGAATTGCACCCCAGACCGGGCACAGTAATCTGTTTGAAATACATGGTCCACTCCTTTGGTTCAAATCCAAATCCCAAATCCCAAATCCGGGTCGGACCAGATTAACCGTTTGATATTCGGACTTAAGCGTCCAAAAAACTCCCGTTTTGAACCCTTAGACCTGTATTTTGGTACCCCAAAATGCCCTTTTAAAGTCCCGCCAATCCAATTTAATGACCGGTGTTTTCTTAGAAGGCCCATTTGCCCGCTAAAAACAGCGTTCTAACCCCTAAAATATACAGATTTTACAGGCATTAATATAACATTTCAAGCAGTTAACTTGGTCCGACCCCAGCCGCAGCCGACAGCCAGCCGACCAGCCGAAAAGTTTCCATCCGGAAATGATTTCCCCGTAGAGCCCCGTTTCCTCTTCGAAAATGAGGATCTTTCTTCACACCCTTCGGGTGCTCAGTCCCACCGGTTCGCGATCCGAAATCCGCTAGAAGATCACCATGACGATGGCGCCTGCCGCGGCCAGGAAGACATTGGCGAAAGTGTAGGTGCCGGCATACCCCAGGGCAGGGATATTGCTGCCGGCGGCGTCACTGACGATTTTCAGGGCCGGTGTGCTGGTCATGGAGCCGGTCAGTGCGCCGACCAGAATGGCTGGGTTCAGACGTAGCACAAACCGGCCGAACAGGAATCCGACAATGACGGGGATGGTTGTTACCGCCACGCCGCAGAGGAAGATGACGGGACCGACCGTCAACACGGCCTCGATGATGCCGCTGCCCGCCTTGAGTCCGACCGCAGCCATGAAAAACAGGAGCCCCAATTCCTTCAGGAGCAGGCTGGCCGCTGGCGGAATACGCCCGAAACCGTGGGCCTTGGCCCCGTAAGACCCCACCAGGATGCCGCTCAGCAGAAGCCCTCCGGCTGTTCCCAGTCCTATGGACAAGGCGCTCACCTTGACCGTAAATGTACTCAGGAAAAGCCCGGCCGCAATGCCGAAGCACAGGGTCAGAAAATCCGTCTGGTTGACGTCGCGCTCGCGGCTGCCCAGATCCTCGGCCAGCTTGCGCAGACGCTCACGGGTTCCGGTCAACGTCAGAACGTCTCCCTTGGCGAGGGTCAGATCGAAGTTGCGCGGCAATTCCACATTGGAGCGGACCCATTCATTCAGAAAGCACCCGTAATAATCCATCAGGTGCAGATCTTTCAGCTTCCGCCCGACGATGCTGCGATTGTTTACAACGATTTTCATGCTGTTGAGCGGGATACTGAGAATATCCGCATCGATCACCTCGTGCCCAAGCTTCTCCCTGAGCCCTTTGTGATGCTGCAGCAAACCGAGAAGGGCGACCTGATCGCCTTTCTGAAGGACCGTGTCTTTGCCGGGTTCGATCAGCGTATCACCCCGCTTGATCTTCTGGATCATGCAGCCCGTCTTGGGGCGGAAGGCCACCTCTTCCAGGCTCCGCCCGATGAACTCCTCGTTCTGGATCTCGTAAGCACGGATCAAGGGAAAATTCTCGTCGAAATCCTCATCCTCAGACTCGACGTCTTTGATTCCGCGCTCAGATGCAAGGTTGCGTGACTCGGCCTTGAGATCGACCCGGGCGATGGAAGGGATCAGGCGGATGAAGATGATCAGACCTATCAGGCCGAAGATATATGTGATGGCATAGGCGACGCCAATGTCCCGGACAGCCTGTTCGGCCGCTTCCGGCGGGATCTGCGTCATCCCGCTCAAGACGGCGTCCTGCGCGGCGGCCAGAGTCGGCGTGCTGGTGAGAGCGCCGGCCATGAGACCTGCCGCCATCGGCGAATCCAAATCCAGGGCCCAGGACAGCACGCCCGTCAACCCGAGAGCGGTGGTGGCGATAACGATCGCCAGGCTGAGATAGCGATAGCCGTCCTCAAAGAAGACGCCGAAAAAATGCGGCCCGGCCTCCACGCCCACCGAATAGATGAAAAGGATGAAGCCGATGTTCTGGATCACCGGGGAGGGTGCCGGCAGGCCCAATGCTCCGAAGAAGAGCCCTGCCAGGAGAACCCCCGCGGGCGAACCGAGCTGGTAGCTGCCTATCCGCGCTTTTCCCGCCAAATAGCCCAAGCCGAGCACAACGAAGAAAAGAAGCTCTTCAAAACCGCTGAGGAGGCTGTAGAAATCTATCTCCATGGATCCCGTTGACAACCACATCCGGGTCGGACCAAGTTAAATGGTTGATATTCGGATATAAGCGTTAAAAAAACTCCCGTCTTGAGGCCTTAGACGGGTCATTTAGTGCCCCAAAATGCCCTTTTAAAGTTCCGCCATAAATCCAATTTTATGACGGACGTTTTCTTAGAAGGCCCATTTGCCCGATAAAAACAGCGTTCTAACCCCTTAAACAAACAAATTTTACAGGCATTAACTTAAGATTTCAAGTATTTAACCTGGTCCGACCCTAGTGCAAATGCCAATCCGGGTCGGACCAAGTTAAATGGCTGATATTTGGATATAAGCGTTAAAAAAACTCCCGTCTTGAAGCCTTAGACGGGTCTTTTAGTACCCCAAAATGCCCTTTTAAAGTTCCGCCAATCCAATTTAATGACCGATGTTTTCTTAGAAGGCCCATTTGCCCGATAAAAACAGCGTTCTAACCCCTTAAACAAGCAGTTATTACAGGTATTAACCTAAAATTTCAAGCAGTTAACTTGGTCCGACCCTAGCTGCTTTACGGTTGCATTGGAAAGGCGCAGAAGATAACATAATGAGATGAGAACCGATCTGCATGCAGTTGTCCTAGGAATATAGGCTATGTACAGGAAGATATTCCTTTTTTTCGTTTTCTGGCCTGCGTATCTCCTGCCGGGTGGATTTGAACCTATGGCCTGGGTCTTGCCCGAACCCGTGCAGCGCGAGTGTTACGACCTCGAGGGGAAGCACCTCCCCTGCCCCAACCTTGGAGACCTCCTCTCGAATAAGGACGAACTCCGGCAGAAGGTGGATCCAGCCTTCAGGGACAACGGCGACGGCACTGTCCTCGATTTCAAGACCGGATTCGTGTGGCAGAAGAGTGACGACGGCCTGATGCGGGCGTGGGATGCCGCCGTCTCTTACTGCGACAAACTCGAACTGGGCGGCTACACCGACTGGCGGCTCCCCGGGCGTTACGATCTGGTTTCAATCGCGGACAGCGGCCGGTTCTCACCGTCCATCCACCCGGTTTTCGACTGCCACCCCGACAATTACTGGTCGAACACGATCTACCCCTACTACCCCGGCTCGGCGTGGTATGTGAATTTCAAATACGGGTATGCCGGATGGAACTACAAGAGCTATGGCGGGTACGTCCGCTGCGTGCGGGAAGACCGCTGAAGCCTGTCGGGGTATTGACGCTTTAAACGGCATTCTTGGGAGGTGTGAACATGAAGATTCTGGTCGTGTATTATTCATTGTATGGTCACGTGCTCCAATTGGCGCGCGCGGTGGAAAAGGGCGCGGCCGGGGTGGCCGGCGTCGCAGCGGTCGTGCGCCGCGTCCCCGAATTCCCGGATGTCAGGGAAGAGATCCAGAAGTCGGAGCATGCGAGGGCCGTCTGGGAGCAGCACAAGGACATCCCCGAATGCACCCTTGAAGATCTCGCCGAAGCGGAAGGCATCCTCTTCGGCACTCCGACGCGGTACGGCAACATGGTGGCCCAGATGAAGCGTCTCATCGACCGGACGCCGGGACTCTGGATGCAAGGAGCCTTCGAAGGCAAGCCCGCCGGGATCTTCACCTCGACCGCCTCGACCCACGGTGGGCAGGAAACGACGCCCTTTACGATGATGGCGCCGCTGCTGCATCTCGGGATGCTGATCGTGGGCGTACCGTACTCCACCCCCGGAATGCTCCACAATGAGGCCCGCGGGGGGTCGCCTTACGGGCCGTCGACCATCGCCGGCCAGAAAAATGAACTCAAACCGGCACCCGAAGACCTCCAGATCGCGGAGGTCCTCGGGCGCCGTGTCGCAGAAATCGCCTTGAAGCTCAGAGGGTAGCAGTGTGTTGAGAAACGGCTGGATACAAGGACTGCGAAATCCCGTGGACTGAGGCGCACCGGTGAATGCACTGCAGCGCCACGCGCAAAGTTCTTCCGCTGCCTTAAAACAAGCCCAGTTCCACCGCGCGCGGCACGGCTGAGGGGAATTTCTTCTTCAGCATCTCCATCTCGGCCGCATCCCTCACCATGCGGATGTCCTCGATGTGCCAGCCGGGAACGACCATGACGCCGTAAAGCCCCCAGTCATAGACGGGGTGCTCCTGTTTGACGAAGCCCATCCATGTCCCGGCAGGAATCAACTGCTGCATGACCTGGCCCCTGTCCGCTTCCGGACCCAGGACCACCTCTTCCCAGGTGCCATCGGCGTAGAGGAGCAGTTGAATCATCGGGGCCCCCGCATGATACAGGAGCACCTCATCAGATGTGAGGATATGCCAGGGGTCGATCGGGACTTCTCTCGTCATCAAGTAATAGATGAGAGAGGCCGCCGCCCGCTCCTTCTCCACGGACGCCGAGAAAGATGACGCATAGGTGACCTTGTAGAACCCGGGACAGGCCTCATCCGGCATGGCCTCGAGCTTCAACCCCGCGATCACCTCGGCAGCGGACAGCCGGCCCTCATGCCGGGCCGAAGCACATCCGCCTGCAATCGCGAGGATCAAAAAAACAGCCGCACAGTCAACCCATCCCTTCATCCGCTCAGCCCCGCTGCAACTCCGTTTCCAATCCGGGAAGAAGGATTTTTCGCCCCTATCAGAGAAATCAAGTGATTGCGTGTCAGAGGCCTGCAGGCCGCCGCGCAGTCAAACGTGCAGATTGACACCCAGACGGGCAAAAACAGAATATTTCCGGACAGAAGCTAATTCGCACTCATTTTATCTAGAACTTCCACAACATCGAGTCCCCAGATTCTGACGCCTTTTCTAAAAGACATACCAGGAGCTATACGGATAAAACCGCCGGATTTCGTGACGATATCCGAATTTTTGACTGCAGTCCAGGAACCATCCGGGTTTTTTTCGTAGCCATTTAAATCAATCTTGACAATCTCTTCCATTTTACTCCTCCTCATAAAAGTCGATGTGTTCAGTCCCCATATCTGGCTGGGAACAAAATACCTCTTCGCGTTGGCTTCTCATCAAATACTCAGGTAAATTGGTCCGGCTACCCAAGTGCCATGATGAATAGCCCGCGAATTCAAATACGATTAAAAAATCCGTATCCACTTGTTTCTTTGTGCAAGCATATAACGCCCCGCATGAGCGGCGCAATCTACGTGAATACCACGTTCCGCAATCCGTCAGGCCCCATTCCGGCACGAGAACATGATAAGCAAAAAAACATTTATCGACTGTTGCGGTTTCATGGTAAATAAGGCTTGTTATCCACCATCAGATGAACCATTCCGGCTCCCGCCGTGTACCGCCAAACTGGACTTCCAGTTCATGTTTGTGCCATAGATAATTTTCGTCATCGAAATACTTCGCCCCGACAGGACACTTTTTGATACAGGCGCCACACTTGATGCAAATGCCTTTTATTTTGGAAACATCGTCTGAATCGATGGACCCCATGGGGCAAACCTCGGCGCAGAGCTTACAATCGATGCAGTCGCTGTTCGTTTTGGGAGTAACCTTCAGGATATTCACGAAATGGCCGTTTTGATCTTTCGGTCGGTAATATTCTCTGTAAGGTCTGTTCCCTCTTACGACAACCGAAGCCTTTTCGCCCGGTGTCTCTATCTTATCATAGATCTTGGCCGCGAAATCGGCGGCCACGGCCATATCCTGCTCATCGGGCCTGTCGGCTCCGAGCGTCGTTGAAAACGAATGCTCGCCGATAAATGCTCCACCGGCGATCACCTTGAAACCGTCCGACTCCAGGATATCCCTGAACTCTATCAATGCATCGTCATAATCACGGTTTCCATAAAGAACTACGGCAACTGCAGTTGCCCCGTTGCCGGAAATCGTGTTCAAGAATTTCAGCAACACATTAGGCACACGTCCTGCGTAAACCGGAATGCCCGCAATAACAAGATCATCCTTATCGAAGGAGAAAAGTTCCTTTCGAGCATCCGGCAGCGTAAAATCAATATGGCTGACTGTAACTTTTCCGCCGTAATTTCCCGCAATTTTTCCAGCAATGCCCATTACAATTTTCTCGGTTGTGCCCGTTGCGCTGAAATACAGCGTATTGATTTTTTTATTCATCGATTGGGCCGCCTTATTTGAAGTGGATGCGATGGGTCCAGTTCCAATATTCGAATGCAAAAGCCAAATATATCGATGACTTTCACCTTAGGTCCATACCTTCGGAAGCAACCTTGCCGCTCCTGTTCAAATGCATGATCGCAGCTTGTCATATTACTCGCAACGTGTCCACATTCGGATGACCTTCACGGTCTTATCGTCGTCGAGGATTTGGTAGACCAAACGGTGTTGAATATTGATGCGGCGCGAGCATGCGCCGGAAAGATCGCCGATGAGTTTCTCATACGCTGGCGGTGTCTGGTAGGGATCTTCTCTAAGGACGCTGAGGATCCGTTCCGCCTGAGACTTCAATGCGGATCGCGCCAGCCTCTTTGCATCCTGCTTCGCATACTTGGTAAAAACCAGCCGCCGGCTCACCAGTCGAGTTCCTCATTGCATTCGTCAGCGGGGGTGTTCAGCCCCTTGCGAATGGACTCCCGCATACCGTGGATGGAGGTAAGATACAGGGTCTCTTGAATCGCATGCCAATCCTCCTCCCCGATGAGGATGGCGGTATTCCTCTTCCCCACGATCTGGACCGCCTCATGCGATTCGGCCACATCGTCGACAAGAGTATACAGCCGCTTTCTTGCTTCCGACGCCGTCAAAGTAGTCATCCCTAGACCTCCTGGACCGTACGCAATATGGTACGAAACCGGCCCCCCAAAGTCAAGCCTGGATGGTTGGTGTAAATCCTGATTGAACATCGGGCTCGGCCGGTTGCGGGCTGTCTTTCTTTCACACCAAGTCATCGGCCAGCGCATGCAGCGCGGCGAACGGCTCCCCGCGTTCAGCCATGAGGAACAGGGCGCGCAGCGGATCGGCGGCAGCCTCCCGAACAAAACCCGACGTGCGGGTTTGACGGGTTTCGCTTTGGATATGTTTCACAATGCGGTATTTCACCTCCGGGACAGACAGATCTACGATCAGCGTCGAGCCGCCGCGGAAGCGGTATTCCGGCGTGCCGTTTCTTCGATTTTCCTTTATCCTCTTCGACTGCGTCAAGGCCACGATGACCTGGGGAACGGGCTTTCCCATAGAGTCGATGCGCAGAGCGCGCCGAAGTTCATGCACTTCGAATCTTTTCAGGGCCGGATCGAGCCCCAGCTCCAGGGCGAAATCCGGCGCCGCCTCGAAGATCCCCTGGAGTTGCCTGTGCAGCACCACGCGCTGCCTGCGTGTCTGGTCGAACAGCGTGCGGCGGTCTCCGATATACAAGCATTTGTCCGCGAACTGTTTCAGGTCCTTGATGATCTCCTTGTACTTTTTCAACAGGGCCTTGGACTGCTCCGTAAGATTCGACCAGTCGAATCCCTGCCAACGCAGCGTATCCACCGACAGCGTGCGCAGGGTGTCCTCGGAAGGCGCGTTGAGGTTGACCGGATAGATGCCGTGACGGCGGAAGGCCTCGACAAACGCGACGCGATAGTTGTACCGGTCGTCGGCGACCAGATCGAAATCAGCCGTGATGAGGGCGCGGAGGTACTCGAAAAAGGTCACGTCCACGGGCGGCAGGTAGTCGAGGGCGCGGATGCACATTTTCAGGACATGCCCGGCCGATTTCACGGCCTCTTCGGCCAGCCTCCCCGCCAGATCCGGATGGATGGCGCCTTGGGGCAAAACGCCCGTGCCGCCCGTGTAGATGCGCAACAGGTCCGCGATGCGCGCCTTGTAGATGGCGAGAAAAGCGTCGAAAACCGCGGCGACCAGAATGGCCCCGCGCGCATGAGGCGTCAACCGCTTCTCGAGCTCCTCCGGATCGGGCTTGGAGCGCTTCCAGACGCCACCCTCCATGGTGCCGATGGCATTGCGCAGGGCGCCGCGGCCGCCCATGGCCCGGCCGAACTGGATGGCGAGACTGCCGAGCATGGATTCGGCCTCCAGGTCGCCGCGCGTCCGCCGGATCTCGGCGTTGAGGATCTCCGGGATGGTAAAGTGCTGCATGAGGGCGACCATGTCGGCAAACGCCTCGTGCAAAGCGAGCACGTCCGGGTTGGTCGGTTCGCTGAAGCGCCGGTGCATCCCGTCGAGCACCGCGTGCGTGGTCTCATGGGCGATGATATCGTGCGATAAACAGGCATAGATGCGGCTTCCCGGCACATGCTCGCCGGAACCGCCGGCTGCAGCCTCGAAGTAGCCGAACAAGAGCGCCACCTCCTGGGGGCTGTAATAGGCATTTGCCTGGTGCAGCGCATGGGGCCGAACGGCCAATTGCCCGACGAAACCGGCGTCGTCGTCGGGGTCTTCGGGGTTGGGCCGAGGCCGCCAGAGGACCGGTCTGCCCAGCGCATGTTCGAAGTGTTCGACGGTTTTCATGGCGACCGCATAGACCATCTGCTGGTGGAACTGGGGATTGCCTTCCGATGGCGCCCAGCCGTCCTGGGCAAGCATCCGGGGATCATCGAGATCGACGGGTTCATAGATCCTGCCGACGTCATCCCTGTCGTGCACGGCAAGGTATTCCCCGCAGGGCCCCTTTTTCAAAGGCTCCCAGCGTACCTTGAGCGCCACCTCGTTGATGCCGGCCGTATCCAATCGCGCCGAAAGGCTTGGATCCACGCCGTAAACACGTATCTTGCGGTAGGGCGGATCGCCGATGGCCGGCTGCGGATGAGGCCCGAAGGCGCCGCCCACCGGGGTCACAGGCATAGCCATTTCCATTGGTGGCAACGGCTTTCCTGCAGCGACCGGGTACCGCGCGATGAGGTGTCTCCGCAGCGTCTGCGACGTGTCCGGATCCTCGATGACGGCCTCCATGAACTGGACCATGGCCTTGTCGTCTATCCGCCCGGCCGCATCGGGATCGGGAACGATCGTCTGCAATTCCGGGTTGAGCATCCAGCGCTGCGCAATCTCGAGGTTGAACATCCGCTCCCGCGGCGGCGCCGCGATCACCCCGAGGCCGGTGATAACGCGCAGGAAGGCAAAAGAATCGCTGTCAGACTTGGACTGCTCGAGCCCCAGAACGGGTTTCACACCGAGCGCGTCAAAGGCCCGCAGAATGCCTTGCCCCATCCGGTCCTTGTCGATGCCTGCCACTTTGGCGCTCTTGAACAGGGCGTGACGCACCGCCTCGACTCTTCTCCAATCGCGGGGCAGATCCTGTTTGTGCTTTTCGAACCAGAGGGCCGCCGCGGCGGCCACCTGGGGCGTAGCCGCCGAAGTGCCCTCGCCGTCCAGTCGCACGGTGGACTTGCAGCCATAACAGGCCCAGGGGATGTTCGGCGTGTGGGCCGACAGGGCCGCCGCCATCCTGCTCCTCGGGCCGTAGTTGCCCTCCAGCACCATCCCCTCCAGACCGGAATAGGGCCTGGAGTCGGCCATCGCGCCGCAGACAGCCAGAACGCGGCTGTAGTGCGCCGGGTAAACGATGTGCCGCGTCGGCAGTCCATTTACATTGTTGCCCGCGGCGGCCACGAGGCACAGCCCGCTCAGATAGGCCTTGTCCACCGCCTCGCGCCAGGCGCGCGAAGGCAGCCCGCCCATGCTCATGGTCACCACATCGCAACGCTGCGAAACGGCGTAATCCAGCGCCTGGGCAAACGCGCTGGTGTAAAGGAGCACCACACTGTCGGCGATCCGCAAGGGCAGAATCTCCGCCTCCGGCGCGCCTCCGAGCGCGATATCCCCGTAATCCGTGACCTTGCCGCCCGCCAGGATGCCGATGGTGCCGGTGCCATGTCCGGAATTGTCCAGGAGAAGACGGCGGTTGTCAGGGTCCTCGGCGCTGTGTGGATCGGCATCTCCGCTGACGAAGTTTCTCTCGAGATCCTTCAGGACATGGCTGGGGGTGGTGCAGTGGGCGCGGTAATAGCCCGTATCCAGGTGCGCGATGCGCGTCCGCGGATCGGAAAACACCACCGCCTCCCGTGCCTTGGCCAATTGGGTATAGGAATCACCGAGGTGCCAGGCAAAGACCCCGGGCACATGCGCCTTGCCATGGCCGCTGTCCTGGGGGGTGCTTTCGCATTTTTCGCCCACCGCCAATGCCTGCCCCGCTTGACGCTCGTTCGTATCCCGGTAGATGTTGTGGATCATATCCGGCTCGATGAAGACGACATCCGATTCGGAAATACCGAGTTCGCTGGCGACCCTCTGATGGGCCAGGTCCCAGGGATTAGCGGCTCCTTCGGGCAGATCTGCAAGAAACCACTGCGGCTCGGCCCCGAAGCCGAGCATCGCCGCCTTTGCCTGGGGCGTGTCGTAGAGCGGACGCAGGTTCGCCCTGGATTCGGCCGCCTTGAGAGGGGAAGAAGGCTGGAGTTTCAAAAGCAAACGGTTGACCCGCGGTGCACACGCTTGTTTGTCGTTCATGGTGATTCCCCTCCTCCTTCCCCTTCAATCCTCATGTTGTCAAGATCGGGGCCGTGCCGGACAACAATCTGACCGTCCGCCGTCAACTGACCGCGAGCCTAGGCGATGCGGGCCAGCCGCCTGTTCGCTGCCCTACCTGATAAAGTACCCCGCTGCCTTCCATTTTCCATCATCGAGCACAAATGTCACCGTCTCAACCGCCGATTCCTTTTGAGCGAATGCTGCCTTGAAAAACATGACCATGTAGCGAGCGTCCGGCGCTCCGGGAAGAGAGCGAGATTCTTGGGCGTTTAATATATTGCGGTTGACAAGCTTGCCCAGCGGTTTACGTACTCCTTCCAATAACGCCGTCCAGTTCTGCTGAGTCACCGCTCCTCTGAAATAAGCGGACGCTTGGTTCCAACTATCCGAATAGCCTCCGGCATCGATGATGGATAACCATTTCTCAGCTGCAGAAACTGCAGTCTCATCCGAATCCGTTTCGGCCATTAGTTGATTAAACCCGAAGCAGACCATCAGCATGATCATCAGCAAAACAAATACGGTTCTCATGGAATCCTCACCATACGCCGGACACCATCTCTAGCCCCTTGTTGATCATACGTCGTTTTAATTGCAATCTTCATGTCGTTAATGGGAGGCTATAACACCTGGGCTCCGCTGCCTGAAGGAGCGCCTCTGAACATTTTATAAAAGTAGAATTTCATCTCAAACCCGGGTTCAAGAAACCTCCGCGCCCCGAAGCAGCAGCGCATTCTCGGACAGCCTATATACGAGCAGGGACACGGGCGGTGAACATCGTGTACGTAAACTGAGCGCAGTACTCCGGGACGTCTCCGATGAAGTGGGGAGAGTCGGGGGAACACAATCGGCGGTATTCCTCGATGTCGGCCGTTGAGGCTTGGCCGATCGCATCACCCCAGAGCATGTCGAAGAGCGAGGACATCCCATCTCGGATCTCCGGCCCGAGGGGCCCCTGTACCAGCCCGACGAATGCCCTGCAGCGGGCCTCGGTCAGCCCCGCTCGATGGAACCCATGGAGCGCGCGCAGAAAATGCGCCCGTGGAGGATAACCCTCGAGAAACGGACCATACGATGTGCAAGCCGCGTTGAGGCGCGCCTCCAGCAGTTCGTGCCCGGGAAGCACCGTTTGGGAAGTCCATCCCAAGAGTGCGATCACGCCTCCAGGGCGGACGACGCGGCAGATTTCTTCCAGGATGGGAAGGATCTCACCGGCGGGATAACCCACGCAGTCGACGCTCCAAGCCCAGTCGAAAACGCCCCGGGCAAAGGGCAGCGCCCCCATGTCGCTGTTTGCGAACTCGATGCGCTGAGCGTGGGCCGACTTGTCGGCCCTTCGGCGAGCGCAGTGGACAGCCGGCCAGGAAAGATCCAATCCTGCGACACGCCCATCCGGGCCTGTCGCCTCCGCCAGAAGGAGCGTCAGATCTCCGATCCCGCAGCCGATATCAAGCCCCCGGGAGGCAGGCGGCAACTGGAGGGCACCGATCGCAGCGCGCATGACCGCCTCACGCAAGGGAATCATCCGCTCCAGGCTAGATATCACCTGCTCATTGGAACCGCTCATCGGCTCCTCCTGCACTTGAAGCCTGAGAAGGCAAGAGCCCATCCGCGGGCCGCCCTGCAAAACCGGCAGCGGCAGGCGGCAGCCCGTCCGGTGCGGCGCCGCAACGACGCCCATAAACAAACGAGAGCCAGTTGGCTCAAGGCGCCATTGTCTCTGCGGTCACCTCCCAACCCGCATCGATGCCACCGGGCAGCATCTGGCCGCGGTCCTCGCCAACCTCCGCCTCGATAAGCCTGTTGAGTTTATCGTTCATGGCAACGACGAGTTCGCGGTGCTCCTTGGCGTCCGCTGCGAGATTTTTCATTTCCAGGGGATCTGCTTCGCCATCGTACAGCTCGACATCATTGAACCTGTATAACTGTTCCAAATTCGCCGGCCGGTTGTGCTGCTTCGGCGAGAAGTAGCGAGCGAACACATACTGGCCGTCATAGACCATCCTCACCGCACCCCGTTTCATCATATCCGGGACAATCCCGGCTTCCTTGAGATGTTTCGGATCCCCTCCCCGCTTGATGTGTGCCACGGCTTCGTAGAGAAAATCCCCATCGAGGTACGCGAACATGTTGTAGTTGAATAATGCACCTTCCCGGACGGCATTGACGTCTGCGCGTTCCGGGGCAGCCAGCAACCCTGAGAAATCCTTGCCTGGAAGCCCCTTGACAATATCGGCACGCTTGTCCGGGGCCACTCCGGTCCATGCAACGAGCGTTGGAGCGAGATCGACGTGCGACGTAACAGCGCGGCACTGTTTGCCACCCGAATAGGCGGGATGAGCAACGACAAGCGGAACCTGATTCTGTTCGCGATAGGATACCGCCCCTTTGGCGTGCAACAGGTGTGCGCCGTCCATGTCACCATGGTCTGAGGTGAAGATGACAATGGTGCGCTCGGTAAGCCCCGCGGCATCGAGTTCGCTCAGTACCGTGTCCATGTTGCGATCGACGTCGCGCAGACAATTCAAGTAGTAGTTGTGCCGGCGGCGCCAGCGAGGCTCTTCGTTCGGGATTTCGCCCACGAGCGCATCATGCGATCGCAGGAAGTCGCGGTGGGCCGGCGGACGCCCCGGTGCGTCAAATGGATTGACATGATTTGGCGGAAGGCTGAAAGGCCATTGTTTGGCGTAAAGCGGATCATCCGGCTCCCGGACCACATGGGTGAGAGCAGTCGGGGCCTGATGAGGCATACCGGGAGGATCGGTATCATAGAACATGACATCATGCGGGTTGACCAGGTTCACTGCGAGAAACCAGGGCTTGCCTTCGGCCGCCAGCTCACGCCCCTTGCCACGCAGCCAGCTCACAGACATGGCGGCGATCACACCATCGTGCAGATAGCCGCCCTGATGGTGCGCAATGATGTCGCCGATGCCAAAATAGTCGGAGAAGCCGTAGTCCTCCATTTCTTGGGTAAATATTTTTGTGGGTGTGCCCAGCTTGTTGACCGTCTCGAATTCCTTGTTCAGGTGCCACTTACCTTTGTAAGCGGTGTAATAGCCAGCCTGGCGCAGCATGTCGCCCACGGTGCGGATTTCGGTCGACATGCTGTTGACCCACGGAAAATTGCTATTGTCGAACATCCTGGTGTGCTGAATATGCTGGCCGGTATAAAGCACTGAACGGGACGGCGTGCATACGCAGGAGTTGATGCGGTGATTCAAGAACGTTGTACCCATTTTTGTCAATCGCTCATGGGCCGGCAGCCTGTAGCCGGCAGGCAACTCACCGGGCCGAAAGAAGCGTTCCTGATCAGTCAGAATAAAGAGAATATTGTATGAGCCCGTGTTGCGCACGCCGCTCTGTGGCGACGGGCCTGCACCGGGTGCGGCGGATGCCAAGCTGGACATCCCGTCAATCCCACCCACACCCAGTGCCGCAACGCCTACGCCGGCAAGGCGCAGAAACTCGCGGCGCGAAATTGAACAGCTGGAATCATCGTGATCTCTCATGTCGTATCCTCTTGGTTGATTGTTCTGCGCAGATGCCGTACGCCGCGAAACACCCGGCCTAACCGGCTGGCAATGGAGCACCGTGAAACTCCTAGCCTGGCTTCATAGGGTTTTTGGAAGGTCACACGTGAGTGAGCTTCTTTCACAAACGCCTTGCCTTTGCCCTCGAGGATGAAGAAATCTCCTCCGGGTCCACCGGCACGTTGTTCAGATACTGCAAGCGCAGGATGTCGACCCCGCCCCTGGGATAGGCGTGCTCCAGAACATTCGTGCACGCCTCATCGACCGCCAGTTCCAAGTGGTGAATGTCGGGCTTCGAGAAACCAAGCTCTTCCATGGCGGCCCGCAGCGCCCCGGCGATCACCCGCAGCGACCGGGGCCGGTTGGGCATCTCGAGATGGAAGATAGGGTTGGACATGGCATCCGCCTCAACTCATCGGTGCGTTTCAGCGGACGTATGGTTCTTGCGATCCGATGAAAACGCGGATTGGCGAACACTACTCTCCAAGATCTTGAAGAATTAAAATCACCTGATCCTTTAAAACAGGGATGTCGTCCTTTGCTGTCAGCCATACCGTATCTATATCGACACCAAAATAGTCATGGATGAGTTTGTCTCTCATTCCAGCAATATCGCTCCACGGAATCTCAGGATATATCGAATGCATCTCGTTAGAAACACGCTTTATCGCCTCACCAATGATTTCGATTTGCCGAATAACACCATCTTGCAATAGGGAGTCGTTGTTAAATTTTTCCGATTCGACTCCTTTTAGATATGAATCAATACGATCACATGCATCACGAATATGTTTAAGATAAACAGTGTCATCTCGCTTCATAAATCACCTTAAGCTCTTTAACAATACGTTCCTTCAAATATGGGCTGATAGCGTTTTCAGTCAGCAAATCTACTCTTTTTCCTATTGCTTCTGAAAGATTTCTTTCGAGTATTACTAAAGAAAGAAGGCTTTTTGGTTTGGATAGCTTTATAAGAAGATCTATATCACTCGATTCTTTGGCCTCATCTCTAGCCGTTGATCCAAAAACTCCAATCATAGAGACATCGTTTTTGAGACATATATTGATTATCTTATCTTGATCAGATTTATTCATATTTTCTCTCCGGTCATTATCTTGGGGAAATCCTTAGTAGATATGATGCTGTTTCGCCATCACAGAGCTAAAGAGGAATAGCCCCACAGCGCCACCATCCACCTCAGCGCCTGTTTATAGCCCGGTTTGCGGGGTCCATTTCTCAGCAAAAGATAGAGCCTCAGCCTTCTCTCTTTCCGACATAGCTTTCAAAACGTCCTCCTTGGTTTTTGCGACCATATCAGGCGTTATATACAGACCGCCGCCTTGCATCCATTCACAGCAATAAAACAGACTTTTCCCCTCACTTTCCTTTATGACGTTGTTTACAAGCAAGTACGCCTTTACAAGGTCTTGTTTGACACCTTTCCCTTCCAATAGCAGGTCCGCCAGGCGCCATTGGGCAATAAGAGCGTCGGTGTTTTGGTTGAAGTAACCGGATTTGCCTACACAACCTGCAATCTGGCCGTCTGCCCAGCCCCCTTCACCTTTTTGGACTGCGCATTTTGTGTACCAGTAAATGGATTTCTCGATGTCTTTTTCAATTGCAATGCCCTTTTCGTAGTAAACTCCAAGCCTCAATTGTGCCCACGGCTCACCTCTTTCGGCACAGGGTTTCACGATAGACAAGGCACGATCGTAATTGCCTGATTCGTTGGCGATGTCGGCAGTACGTTCACCCGGGTTCGGGTTCAAGCCTGCACAACCGGAGGTTGTCAGAATGATCCATACGATCAGAAAAGCAAAACGTTTCATGTCAATAATACTCTTGGCCAAAAATTTGAATTTGCCCCCAATTGAAACCATCTAAGGGCACAATATCGCAGATTAAATGGAATTAGACTGCCGAACCGGCAAAATGCCTTCGGAGATATGTTTGGCAGGAATAATCCGCTTCTCGATATCAGCCCCAATCTTACGTTTCATCATTCTGAGATCAAACTGGGTTTGCAGATTCAGCCAAAATTGGGCTTCAATCCCAAAATATCTTTCTAGTCTCAATGCTGTATCAGCCGTAATGGCTCTTTTTCCGTTCACAATCTCACTGATCCTATTGGGAGGCACCGAAAGATCCCTGGAAAGCTGGTTTATGCTAATACCCAAGGGCTCTAAAAAATCCTCTCGGAGGATTTTACCGGGGGTTATCGGCTCTAGACTATCGTGTTTGGTCATTATAGGAGCACCTCATTGGTAATCCGTTATTTCAACATGGTACGCATTTCCATCTTGCCAATCGAAACATACGCGCCATTGGTTATTGATGCTGATTGAGTACGGACCCTTCCTCTTCCCTGAAAAGCCGTGAAATTTGTTGCTCGAGTTCCGCATCAGCGCTTCTATGCCGCACGCGGCATGCAAAACCATAAGCCCTTTCCGCGCCTGCCTTTCAAAGGCCTAGAAACGACCTACCCTTTGATCATTGAATAATTTTTCAGTATCTCGGCAGCCAAATGATTTGATTATACGAGGAAAATATTACGTTAAGCGTAATATGTCAAGCGGGATTCACCGTGCAGAGCGATAAAAACCACCGGCCCTATCCTGTGCATTTTTCGGATTGGACGGCGTTTACTCCGGTTTCTCCGAATATCTCGCACGCCACCGATTCTCGATCCTGGCCCTAATGATTTCCGCTCGTGTCAATGATCACCCTCTAATGGAGCCACCCATGATCGCCCAAATGGAACCATTAAAAAGTGGCGGAAAAGGCTCTCTAGGCGCTTGTCAAATCAACCGATTTCACCCTCTTTCTGACTGGTGTATTTTGCGTTTTGGAGCAGGTGATTTTTTGGTCTTTCTGGGTCCCCCGTGGGGATCTGTAGCTTTTGTCTTCGAGCATGACTTTGTAGGCACCGTGACGAAGCCTGTCGATGGTGGCTGCCCAGAGGATACGGTTGTGGAAGGCGGCTGTCTTCGTGGCGGAAAGGGTCTGGAGCCCGAACCGGAAGATCGTCAGGAAGCGCGACGGCAATACAACATTGATCTTCAATCCTTCGTCCAAGCCGGAGGTGCTGTCTTGGGTGCTGTCGTTCGGGGATGAGGTCAGGTTGATCAAGCCGAAACGACTGGTGAAGGGCATGAAGGAGAAGTTAAAAAAAATGGACGATGTCTATTCTGGTTTAATGAAAGAAGGAGAACATTCAAAACTTTTGTTTGAAAAAAGGTCAAAAAAGTTTTAAAGCTCGACGCGTGAACTTAATCGGGATCAATGACCTGCAAAGGGGCGGCTCCTTATGGACAAACTCTGCCTGGGGTGAGTATGGATTTTTCTGACCTGATGTCTCGCACACTTCTGCTGGATCTGGAAACGACACGCACGGGTAGGATCACACACTGGGGAGCCCAGTTAAACCAGGAAAGCCGCCTGAAGAAGGAAGGGGCCGGGTCGAAAGCCGGCCTCCAGGAACTGGACGAATTCGCCAGGGACGCTGACTTTGTTCTTGGCCACAATCTCCTGGGGCATGATTTTCCCATCCTGAAGACCGTGTCCCCCTGGCTTAAGGTTCTCAACAAGCCTGTCATCGACACCCTCTACCTGTCGCCCATTGCATTTCCGGAAAACCCCTATCACCGCCTTGTCAAGAATTACAAGCTGGTTCGCTCTTCGGTCAACAATCCACTGGAGGATGCGAGACTGGCTGCCTCCGTGTTCAAGGATCAGTATGAAAGCTTTCGTTCCTTAGCACAGAAAAATCCACACCTCACAGATTTCTATCGGTTTTGTTTCGATCAAAGTCAGTTCAACGGCTTTTCCGGGCAGGCGCTTTCCATGGTTTTTGCCGGGATGGCGCCCGCCGCGCTCCACACCACTGTGGATGCCCTCGACTGTTTCCTGGCCCAGACGGACGGAGTGGTCTGCAGCAACTGGACAAAGGAGACCGTCCCGGGCCTGCTCTCAAATCCGGAGAAACGCCCGGTGCTCGCCTACTGCATGGCTTGGCTTCGGGTAGCCGGCGGCAACTCCGTGCTGCCCCCCTGGGTGAAGCATCAATTTGCCGAGATCCCTGGTATCATTCAGATCCTGCGCGAGCGGTCCTGTGGCGACCCAGCATGCGATTACTGCAGAGCGAACCACAACGCGGCGGGACATTTGCGCCGGATCTTCGGCTATCCGTCCTTCCGCGAAAAACCTGCAACGATTCAAGGCGCGAGCCTGCAGAAAGCCATCGTGGAGGACTGCCTGCGCGATAGCCCCGTCCTGGGGATACTGCCCACCGGGGGTGGGAAGTCTCTCTGCTTTCAGCTGCCGGCCCTGGTTCGGTACCGGCGGCGCGGATCGCTGACGGTCGTGATTTCTCCCCTTCAGGCACTGATGAAAGACCAGGTGGACAACCTGATCAAGAAGACGGGCACGCTCTTCGCCGAGGCTGTTTCTGGACTCCAGACCCTGCCGGAGCGGGGGGAGGTGTTGGAACGTGTGAGGCTGGGTGACACCGCTATTCTGTACATTTCGCCCGAGCAGCTCCGCACGGTCAGCATCCGGAACATCTTGAGGCAACGGGAGATTGGCTGCTGGGTGTTCGACGAGGCCCACTGCCTGTCGAAGTGGGGGCACGATTTCCGGCCTGACTATCTCTATGCGGCAAGGTTCATCAGAGAGTACTCCAAAGAGCAGAACCAGCCTGTGGCGCCGATCTGCTGCTTTACCGCAACGGCCAAGCTCAGCGTCATCGAAGAAATCGTGACGCATTTTCGCGAAGAGCTTGGTCAGGAGCTGGTGCTTTATGCAGGCGGTGTGGAACGGCAGAACCTTTCGTTCGACGTGATTCCGGTGTCTCCGGCCGAGAAGTTCGAGAAGGCCCACGAGATTGTTGCCGATCAACTGAACAGGAAAGACGAGCCGGGGGGTGTCATCGTTTATGCTGCGACCAGAGACGACACGGAGGAAATAAGGGATTTTCTTTTTCACCAAGGGCTTGCGGCCGAGGCGTTCCATGCCGGCCTGGACGCCGGGGCGAAGCGCGAAATCATCGAGGCGTTCGTATCCGGAAAAGTGCCGGTGATATGCGCTACCAATGCGTTCGGTATGGGCATCGACAAGGACGATATTCGCCTGGTGCTGCACTATCAGATACCAGGCTCCCTGGAGAATTACATCCAGGAGGCAGGGCGTGCCGGGCGCGACCTGAAACCGGCACGATGCATCCTTCTGTACGATCCGCAGGATGTGAACAGACAGTTCAGCATGGGGGCATCCTCCGAATTGAAGAGAGACGAAATCGCCCGCATTCTACGTGCCCTCCGGCGGAAGAAACGAAACCAGTATGGCGAAATCGTCATCACGAGCGACGAGTTGTTGCGCGATGACGATTTGGCCGACATGCAGCAGTTACAAGGAGACGCGAGAGAAAGCAAGGTCAGGACTGCCGTAGCCTGGCTGGAGAGGGCCGGATTCCTCGAGCGGAACAACAACCTGAACGAGGTGTTTCAGGGAAAGCTCCTGGTCAGCTCCCTTGAAGAGGCTCAAATCACCATGGATCGTCTGGACCTGCAGGAGAATAAGAGGTATCTCTGGCTCAATATTCTTCAGTACATCATGAACAGAGATGAATCGAAAGGGATACGGGCGGATTCCCTTGCCGAAGCACTGTTTCCCGAAAAGACGAGGATGCTTGAACTGGAAGCGAAAAGCGGGCTGACCCCTGCCCAGTATGTGATCCTGGCGCTTCATGACATGGCGGATGCTGGCTTGATCGACCAAGGGGTCTTGCTCTCCGCGTTTTTTCGCCCCAAAGGCAAGAACAGCGTGTCAAGCATCCTCAAGGCTGTGTGCGAACTGGAAAACCAGCTTGTGCGCCTGATGCAGGAAGAAGACCCGGACGCGGATGACAGCAAGTGGGTTTTGCTGCACCTCCGCCGCCTGAACCAGCGCCTGAACAATGATGGGTACGCAACCAACCCGGACATCCTGCGGCAGTTGATCAAGAGCATATCCTATGACGGGAAGGGTTTGGCCGCATCATCCGGCAGCTTCGAGGTGAAATATTTGGATCGAAACCTCTACGAGGTCAGGCTTCAGCGAAACTGGGGCAGCATCCTGAAGACCATTTCTTTGAGGCAGCGTGTGGCCCAAGTGATCGTGGACAAGCTGTTGGAGATGGCCGGGACGGATCCGGAAATCACAAGCGCTGGGCTGACCCGGGATGTGCACCTGACGTTTGCCAGCAACGACCTGTCCGCTGCGATAAATTCGGATCTGTTTCTGAGCGCTGAAGTAAAAAAGGTGCTGCCCGCCATCGACAGGGCGCTCATGTTCTTGCACGAGCAGAAGGTGATCACTCTGGTGGGCGGGCTGGCGATTTTCAGGCAGGCTATGACCATTCGGCTGTTGGAAACTGGCAAAGGCCGAATGTACAGCAAGGGGGATCACAGGCCGCTCGAGGTTCACCAGCGCGAAAAGCGGATTCAGGTCCACATCATGATGGCCTATGCCGTGCTCGCCCTTGAAAAGATCGCCAGTGCCCTGACGCTCGTACTGGATTATTTCTCACTCGGACAGGTCAAATTCCTCGACAAGTATTTCAAGGAAAACAGGGAACTGCTCGAAAAAGCCGCCACCGCTGAATCCTATCGGATGATCGTGGAAAACCTGAGAAATCCGGTTCAGATATCGGCGGTGGGAAAGCCGGTCGAAGACAACATGCTCATCCTGGCGGGGCCCGGATCCGGCAAGACGACGCTGATCGTGCACCGCTGCGCCTACTTGCTGGCGGTGGAACGGATCCCTGCAAGGCGAATCCTGGTTCTCTGTTTCAACCACAGCTCTGCCATGGTTCTCCGAAAGAGGCTGCTGAATCTGGTCGGAAGAGCAGCAAGGGCCGTTACGATCAGCACCTATCATGGCGTGGCCATGCGGCTGGCCGGTATCTCTCTCCAGGATATGGCCAAGATACGCGATGCAGAGAACAGCATAGATTTTGAGGGCATGATCAGGCGAGCGGTGGCACTGCTCAATGGGAAGGAGGAAATCCTCGGGGTTGAGCCGGATGAACTGCGCGAACGATTGTTGGCAGGATACAGCCACATATTGGTCGATGAGTATCAGGACATCGATGAGGACCAGTACGAAATGGTTTCGGCTATCGCCGGGAGGTCGAAACTGGAAGACAGCAAACTGGCACTGGTAGCGGTAGGCGACGACGATCAGAATATCTACACCTTCCGGGGGGCCAATGTCGAGTTCATCCGGCGGTTCCAGGAAGACTACCCGACAAAGGCCATCTATCTTGTTGAAAATTACCGTTCGACCCAGCATATCATCGCGGCTTCCAATGCCTTGATTCGCCACAATACGGACAGGATGAAAGGAAGCCACCCCATCCGCATCGACCATGTGCGGGAGGCCAATCTGCCAGGAGGACGATGGACGGATCTCGATCCCGTCAGCAGGGGGCAGGTTCAGATCGTGACGGTGCGGGATGTCCACCATCAGGCGGATTACATCAAAAGTGAAGTGGACAGGCTCCGGCATTTCGACCCGAATGTCGCCTGGGGCGATTTTGCCGTCCTTTCGAGAACCAGGATGCCGCTGGGGGCTATCCGCTGGCTGCTGGAAAAATCCGGATACCCCACCAGGACGCCTTTGGAAAAAGGTTTGCCGATGGCCCGTGTACGAGAGATCCAATCTGTCCTGGCATGGCTTCTGGCGAAGGAAAAGGAGAATGGACGTGCGAGCGATATCCGTGCCGGGATCAAGGCTATCCGTGGCGACAAAGAAAAAAATGCCTGGTGGCAACTGATCGAGGCATTTTTTGAACACCATGAAGCGGAAGTCGGCGATCACTTGAAGCCCATCGGTTGGGCCTGTGAGCGCTTCTATGAATTTCTACTGGAGCAGCGACGGGAAAAGGTGATCGGTGAGGGGATCTTCCTGAGCACGATCCATTCCGCCAAGGGGATGGAATTTCCCCATGTGTTCATTCTGGACGGCGACTGGCCCGATGATATGAACAGAAAGCGCCGGGAGGAGGAAAGGCGGGTCCTGTATGTGGGAATGACCCGCGCCGAAGAGACCCTCAGGCTTCTGAAGATGCCGAAGCGAGGCAACCCGTTTCTGAAGGAAATCTCGGGAAATTCCGTCATGCCGATCTCCTACCGAGGGAGTCCGGACGGTGTGAACCATGTTCCCGCACGATATGAAATTTTGGGATTGGATGACGTTTATATGGACTATGCGGGCTGTTTTGCAGGCACCGCGCCCATCCATGCACACCTGGCCAGGCTGGAAGCCGGGCAGCTTGTCTCTCTGCATCAGAATCATTCGAAAATTGAAATACGGGATTCAGCAGGTAGATGCGTGGGGAGGCTTTCTGAGGCTGGGCGCGGCAAGTGGCAGAATCGGTTGGGTTCCATCCTGGAAGCGAGGATTCTGGCAGTGCTGAGAAGGGATCAAAATGACCCCGATGCAGATTTTATTAAAAAGATTAACGCAAAAGAATGGGAATTGCCTCTAGTTGAGATAGTGTGTTCTCCCGATAGGATATGATTTCGTAAAAATAGTATATTTACTTTGAAAAAGTATAAAATCATACTTTTTGAAAAATCTAAGATTAATGTCATTTCCTTACTCACCATATAATTGAATTCGACTATCTAAATCAACCTTTGAAGCAGTGTTCATTGTGCCATATCAAATATTCTCCGCCCGGCCTGAAACGCGAATCCAGCGGCAGGTGGATTCTGTTGCCATGCAGCGCGTAATACAAGCGGCCGTTTTCAAATTCTTCCCTGATCCGGCGGCTCACGATGAAGCGATGCTCTTGAGTCACCGTCACATACCCCGCATCAAAAAGCTTATGGATGTCTGATCGCAGCAGCAGTCCATTATCAACCCGGTGGGGGCCCGACTCGCTGAAGGGCTTGATGTGCGCAGCCTCCAGGGCAGGAAGGGTTTTTTCTTGCGTGACGGCGCAACGCCGTTCATAGGCGTCCGTCACCATCACCCTGAAGGTCCCCTGACCGAGGCGCTGCTGTATGGTTATAGGCTTGCCATACCCTCCCGGAGCTTCAGCAACCCGTTTTTCCCCTGTAAAATCCGGATAGGGCTGAGCCAACGCCAGCCTTTCAGATACGGCGTCCCACAAGGCACGGCCATGAAAGGTAGCCGTGTCATACGTCTTGCCTTGGACAATGTTCAGGCTGAAATCCGCGGGCACGGGGATCCAATCCCCCCGCCTGAAGAAGAAGGGCTGCGTCAGGATAATGCAGCCGATTTTGTAATCTTCAAAGGTATTGTCCGCCCTGCGCCTTTTTTCTATAAGCCGTTTCATACTGAGAAAAGAGGAAGCTCCATTCTTCTCCCGGAAACTCTCCCATGCAAGGCTTAAAGGCAGAACGCTGTGGTGCGCGAAGAAGCCCCCGCCGGCAATGAAATGATTGGGTGCATGGAGCTTGAACAGAAAGGGCTCGCCGGGCTGCAGGGCCTTGAATCTGCCGGATGCGCCGCCCGGCTGCCAGAAGTTGACCTCGTCAATCCCGGGCAACCCAGCCAGGAAGCCGAACCATTCATCGTCCGTGACGCCGATATAGAATCGCATGACGGTCATTCCTCATAGGCGCTGTATTTGTCCGCGCGGCCTTTTGCTTTCTCTACAGGGTATTTCCGGCCATTGATGGCGAGCTTCTCCAACACCACTTCCGCCGGGTCGAACGTGAATTCATTGGCCAGGTTCAACGCGTATATGAGAACATCCCCCAATTCCTCCTTGACCCGCCGGCAAGCCTGTTCGTCCGATTTCATGGCCTGCACCTCTTCCGGGCTCTTCCACTGGAAAATCTCCAGCAATTCTGCTGCTTCCAGCGAAAGAGAGATCGCCAAGTCTTTGGGGTTATGGTACTGCGCCCAATCACGCTCATCCCGGAATAAAATCACCGCTCTCAAGAGTGTCTGCAAGTCCATTGTCCCCCGATCACCTCCCATCATCGCGGCTAACCCGGACAGGTTTGCTGCCGCATTTTTCGGTTTCTATTCCAGCCGTTTGGCGCACCTGACCCCTCCGGAGAGGACAAGGATGATCCCGGCTTTCACCCTTCTCTCACTCGGACAGGAACCGGCTGGGCGCCCCGAAACCGGTCACGAGCACCTGCTTCTTGGCCCGGGTCGATGCCACGTAGAGGAGGGCGCGCTCGTGAATCTCGGTCTCCCTCTGGACCACCGGGACGGCGGAATCGGCTGCGATCCCCGCAAACGGCACCACGCCTTCACGAGTTCCCGCTGCAAAAACTTCGGCAGCCGCACTAGAAACCGACCGCTGAAATCCTCCTCCTAAGTCTCGGGTTCGGGGATTGCGCGCTCTTCTGCCAGGTATTCCGCAAAACGTTCGCGCTTGGCGGCTTCGAGTTCCCTCAGGGCCTCCTCGGGCGTTTCGCCGTCGCCCAAAATCCCCAGTCGCCCAAATTGCGGCAGCCTGGCGAGATACCCGCCGCCCTCCTCCTGCGCGATAGCCGTGATCTCCACCCTGTACGGCAGCGCTGCGTAATCATCAGCATTCCTTTGCATGGTCTTCCACTCCCAATTCCTCCAGGAGCCCTCGTCGCCCGGATAATCTCCCTTATGTAAAACCCTTGCGCTCCCCTGGCAGCCCGACGTAATGCGGTTCTTGGAAGGTTATCTCTCTATGAGTTTTTCCCCCAATCGGTTCGCCTTTCCCGCTAACGATGGAGAAATCTCATTTGATTTTTTGGTCCCAGGTTTTGCGATCTTCCCCACTATGTTGTACCCTCCGTAGTGTAAAACTTCCCTGACCGCTCGAAGGGCTCCCCTGCTCTCGGGAAAAATGAAATTGAAAGGCCACGGTGTCGTGCAAGCCGTCACAACAACGGCGCGCTTCCCTTTCTGCCTTGGTTCTGGCATTCCCTTAGGACTTTCCCCCATAAATACCGGCACATTGCGATCGAAAAGAAGCTTTAGCGGCGCGGACATATTTCCCCAGTGCGTCGGCGTGCCAACAACCAAGGCATCAGCATCCTGAATCTTCTTACCCACTATGTGCGCATCATCTTCAGGCAAAATACACCTTTCTTTCTCTCGGCAGGCCATGCAGGCTGTGCAAAATTTCATGTCGAGGCTGCATACATCAATCCACTCGATATCATGCTCCGCCGATAGGGATTCCGTTACGGACTTTAGAAGCGAAGCGACCGTTCCATCTCGCCGAGGGCTACCGTTTAGCACCAATATTTTCACCTTATGCTCTTCCCCCCCGGCTTTCACGTTTATGCGGCACCCGGCAGCGTGTCCGCACCACCCACGGGTTGGCCGTTTCCACTCTTGAGGTCCACGATCCAGGTGAACCTGGCTAACGTTTAACCAATTCCACTCGCCTGTTTTTGGCCCGCGCTTCTTCGGTGCTGTTGGGCATAACGGGTTTGGATTCACCATAACCCTTAGGCACGAGCCTGCTGGTATCGATATCGAACAGGCCAAGGTAGGCCACCACCGTTTCCGCCCGGCGTTGCGAGAGTTTCAAGTTGTAATCATCAGAGCCCTGGTCGTCGGTATGGCCCTGGACCTCGAGCGTAAGGTCAGGGTTATCTTTAAGCAGCGTTACCAAATGCTGCAGCTGCTTGGTGGACTCTGGCTGAAGCGTAGCCTTGTCCAGATCGAAAAAGATACCGTACAGCTGGATCCGTCCTTCGGCATCCAGAGCAGCTTTCATCTCAGCGGGGCCGAAGGTCAGCGATTTCTTGAATGGCTCTTCATCAACAATGATCAGGTCCTGTTGCCCCAGGTTAGCGGTGCCGGAAACCCTGAGCCAGGTTACTCCGCCGTCGTCCCGGGGTATTGTGACAACCATTTGACCCCCGTCTTCGTAAACCACCCGGCCGCCCTTTTCCTCGGCTGCCGCTCTATAGTTTTCAAAAAATTCCAATTTCGAAATGGTTTTGACCCGGTCGCCGGAGGATGTCCGTACTTCATACAGGAGCCTCCAATATTCCCCCTTGACGGTCTTTTTTTCTCTTTTCTTTGTTGTCTCATTTAAATAGTAAAACTCGTAGGCATCAAAGTTTTTATGTTTGGACATGTTCTCGGCCAGAATCGATCCCGGGAACGGACGAATCAGAGGATGTTCTTTTATTCCTTGTGCATAGACCGAAACTGAAAAAAACACCAGAAGTACTGACAAAAACATCCACTTAAGACAGTTCATAGAAATTTTTCCTTTCAAGATCAGTTATATAACGCCTGAATTAAACCGCGCCGCAAAGCAGCATCGGCTTCAATGAGTTGTTGCACTCACACGATCTATACTCTTTAGGCATGATTGGCTTTTCCCCACTCTCGGAGTCGCCCGGCAACCCCCACATCACCGCGTCATCAGCGCGAACACGCCCCAGCCCAGGTATTCACGCGTGTAGGCGGCGTAGCGCTCGGGTTCCGAGGTCAGTTGGGCTCGGACCTCTTTCGCGAACTCGTCGTCGGGATTGGCTTCAAG
>ENA-OSEO01001292-OSEO01001292.1-sediment-metagenome-genome-assembly--contig:-NODE-1292-length-47579-cov-3.533283_pt1 | contig 47579 bp, 43 predicted proteins | sample MGYA00237883_ERZ534232 | MGnify/ENA metagenome assembly ERZ534232 | reverse complement strand
TGAATTTCCTTGGCATTTTAAAGGGATACCATATTCTTGTCAAATGAAGAAAAGACACGGGTTGATAGTGGACGGAGCCCACATCGACGTCCGCACGGATGCTCCCCCCGCCGCCAGCGCAGGGTTCTGGAGCAAAGATCGACTCCGTTTAACCGATTAAAGTCCCCGGCCTTGATGCACCGTTTATCGGACCAGACCCGTCGCACCGCTGGGTGAGACGTTCCCAACTTCGGTCCGTCTCCGATTGGATGCCGCGAATCTGCTCGGCGGTCAAGTGATGATACCGCCCCTGAAGGGACAGGTAGGCCTCCACCGGCGGTCCGGCGGAGCGATGGGTCAACCGGTACCGGAGCCCGTCTGTGACTTCATACAGCGGAAAGATGCGGGTCTCCACGGCCAGGCTGCTCACCCTGGGCGCATGGCTCTCTTTGATCTTCCAGCCCGTGATGCAGGGAGAGAGCAGGTGAATGATGTCCTCATTTTTCTTTTTGCGCCGGCAAGCCGGTTGGAACCGCCGGTTCGGGCAGGGGTTCGGCTTTGTTTATCCACACCTGGGGCAGGTCCATCCTGGCCAGCTCCTCGAAGTGGTGCTGAACCTCTTGGTACAGCCGGATATACATGGGAAACAACCGGTTGTAGGCATCATGGGCCCGGGGGTCCGGGGAAAATTCCCGCCCCGTAACCACGGTCTGTCCCATGGCGGTATGAAAATCCGGATAGGCACCGATGCTCACCCCCGCCAGCACCGCCGCGCCCAGGACCTCGGTGTGGGACTGGGTCAAACTCACCACGGTCTTTCCCAGGATGTCCGCGATGATCTGATTCCATACGGCGCTGGAGGCCGCGGCCCCGCCGATCTTCAACGCCTGGATATCCAAACCGATGCCGGTCTCCAGGATTTCAACGACATGCCGGATGGCAAAGGATGCGCCCTCGAGGGTGGATCGCAAAAAATCGTTCCGGTTGTGCCCCAGGGTCACCCCGAAAAACACCCCCCGGGCGTAGGGATTCCAGATCGGGGTCCGCTCCCCGGAAATATAGGGGAGAAAAAGAAGCCCCTTGCTGCCCGGCGGCGCCTGGGCGGCCTGGGCGGTGATCAGGTCGTAGACGTTCATACCGGTGAAGGCGGCCGTCTGCTGCTCCATCTGCCCGAAGGTGTCCCGGACCCAGCGCAGGGAGGATCCCACCCCGTTGATGGCGCCGATATACAACCAGTGTTCCGGTATGACATGGGTGCAATTCATAAAGCGCTTGTCGAAGGTGGGGGTTCCCAGGGGTCCGGAGACCCTGGCCGCGGTTCCCATGATGACAAAACATTGCCCGTGGGTGAGGACCCCCGAGCCCAGGGAGGCCCCGATGGTGTCCATGCATCCGGCGATGACGGGGGTTTCCTTCTTTAACCCCGTTTCTAGGGCGGCCTGGGCCGAAATCTCCCCGACGATCGCATCGGAGGGCTCCGCCCGGGGCAACTTTTCCTCGGCAATGTCCAGCGCTTCCAGAAACGGATGGTGCCATCTTTTTTTCCGGATATCGAACAGCAGGGTGGTGCAGGCCCGGGAATAGTCCACGGTGAATTCCCCCGTAAGCCGGGCCACCAGGTATCCGCCGGGCACCATGAGCTTGTGGGCCGCTTGGAACATCGCCGGTTCGTGGTGTTTGAGCCAAAGGATCGTCGGCAGCGAATAGGCACCGGGGGCCACGGGGTTTCCGGCAATTTGAAACACCGTTTCGGCGTCCAGCGTGGAACGGATGCGGTCCACTTCGGGCAGGGCCCGCTGATCCCAGAGCATGATGGCCGGCCCAAGCGGTTTGCCGTTTCCGTCGACGGCAATCAGACCGTTGGTGCACCCGATTCCCACCACCAGGATCGCTTCGGCAGGGATGTCTTTGCAGGCGTCCCGCACCGATTTGACGGTGGCCTGCCACCAGGCTTCGGCATCGTGTTCGGCCTGGCCGGGAACCGTACTGATCATCCGGTACTCCCCATAGCCCTCCCCCACCCGTTTTCCGTCCAGGGTGAATACACCCGCTTTGGAGCCGGTGCCGCCGATGTCGATCCCGAGCAAATAGGGGCCCTGTTTCATTTCTATCCACCCTCTCGATGTCCATCCCCCGTTCCACCCAACGAAGATCCTGGACAGGCAGCGGGAAACAGCTGAACGGTTAGGTTGTTTAAATCTTGAGCATCTCTCTGATTTTCGGTCCGATAAAATCAAGGCTCGAATAGACGCGCTTTCGGGTCTGGCTATCCAGCTTTTCTTGAACCCGTGCAATGGAAATCTGCGCCAGGCACACCACATCAACCTGGCTGAGCAGTTCCTTGACGGCGGTGATGACCACCGTGTCGTGGCCCTCGATATCGCCTTGATTCAATTTTAAAAACGCATCCGCTTCGACCCGTGGAACGATGGTGGGCGTTTTTCCCATCCTGCCGGCCACCGCTTCGATCAGCAGGGTTGAGGGTTTGGGGGTCGTATGATTGGTCGCCACCAGCCCGATGCGATGGGCTGTGCGAACGGCCTGCTCGGCCATGGGTTCATCGATTTTGACCAGCGGTATACGGATCTTGCCGCGAACCGCATCCACCGCAGGGGAAAGCGATGAGCAGCTCAGCACCGCCACATCCGCACCGGCATCCTCGGCCGATTGCGCCATTCTCGCCAGCCAATCGACGATCCGCTCGGTGATATGCCCGATCTGAAACAGAACCCTGAGGATCCCTTCGTCCACGATATGAAAAACATCGGCCTCGGGGACCTGGGAAGAGACCACCGAATGGACCGGCTGGACCACCAGCCGGGTGGAATGGAGCAATCCCACAACCGGTTTTTTGCTTTGTTTCATGGCTTGCTCTCCTAATCCCGCTCGACCCTTCTTTTTGCGGCGAGCCGGCAATTGATCTTAAACGCTCGGATCATCGCCTCCGGATTGGCCCTGCCCTCTCCGGCCTTTCCATAGGCGGTTCCATGCGCAGGGGTTGTGATCGGAATCGGCATCCCCCCCTGGAGGGTCACCCCCTTGTCAAAGCCCAACAGCTTGGTCGCAATCTGCCCCTGGTCGTGATACATCGACACCACACCCCGATAGCCTTCCCTTTGGACTCTTAAAAAAATGGTGTCCGCGGGAAAAGGGCCATCGATTTCCATTCCGTCTTTTCGGGCCTGCTCGATTGCGGGAGTGATGACATCGATCTCTTCGGTTCCGCATTTTCCGCCTTCCCCGGCGTGGGGATTGAGGGCGCTTACGACGAGGCGAGGATTTTGAATCTCGAAGAATTTCAATTCATTATGCAACAGACAGATGGTTTCATACACCCGCTGCCGGGTGATGAGCGGACTGATGTCTTTGATCGGCACATGGGAGGTGACCCGGGTCGTCCAGATGTCGTCCAGGATATTGATCTCCCCGTGCACCCCGGGTCGGTTGAATCGGTCCTTAAACATCTCCATTTCCGATGAATACGGGAAGCCCCCCAGCCCCAGCGCCCCCTTGTGAAGCGGAGCAAACACCAGCCCGTCTATCTCGCCTGCTTTGGCTAATTTTACGGCAAATTCAAGGGTTTCATAAACGGCCTGGCCGGCCTTGGCGTTGACCTGTTTGTAGGTGACGTCTTTGGGAGCGATGGTGGGATAGTCCAGAAACACGGGTTGCTTCGGGTCGAGGGGCAACCCCTTGACTGAGGGGATGACGGGAAAAGAAAAGGAGGTTCCCGCGACCTGTTGACCCATTCCAAAAACCCGATGGTCTCCGATGATCACCGTGCGGGCAAGACCGTAAAGGTCCGTATGGGTCAGAAGTTTTGCAACGATTTCAGGACCGATCCCGGTCGGATCCCCCAATAAGACGCCCACAACCGGCTTTGTTTTCATCGATATCCTCCAAAGTTTGGTATGGTTGAGACATCCGGGTTCCCCTGGGGGAACCCGATAATTTACCCATCCGCTTTTTGCCGTTGTTCGCCTTGTTACGTTACAGGCAATCTATCGGTTCTGTCAAAGCAAAAGCTCGGTGGACGCTGGAAGCATACTTGATCTACACGGGATTTTAAAGTACTGAAACGGTAATTTTGAAAAATCGGAAGGGTGAACGGCTTTGAAATCGGAGCAAGCTTCGAAAACCATCCGGGAACAGATCCTCTCCTGGCTGCGAGACCGGGAAATGAATGCCCGCCAGCTTTCCCAGGTGCTGGGGATAAAGGAAAAAGACGTGTTCGACCACCTGAAGCATATCGAAAAGAGCACAGCATCACAGGGAAACCGGCTGGTTGTGGAGCCCTTTCGATGCCTTTCGTGCGGATTTGTTTTCAAGGATCGTAAACGGTTTACCCGGCCGGGAAGGTGCCCCGCATGCAGGCAGACCCATGTGGAGGATCCGGTCTATCGGATACGCTAGGGGTCGAGCCTGAACCGTATCCTCAGGATGCCGTCATTAAAATCCGTTGAGGATATCTTGAATGCGCCGATCTCCGTTGTTCGCCCCACATGGGGGCCGATGCAGGGGCAGGCATCATAATCGCCGATCTTGACGATCCGGATGTCGCTTTTCACGGTATCGGGCACTTTTCCCAGGTCGTAGCGATTCCGCGCTTCCGCCGGCGCCAGGTAGGTTTCCGTGACGCCAAGATCCGCATCGATGATCGCATTGACACGGGCTGTGATCGTATCGACTTCCGCACCGGTTAAACAGCGGTCAAAGCGGTAATCGCACTTTGATTTTTTCTTTTCGACATGGGCGCTTACGCATCGCCCGCAACCGTAAATCCGATCCATGGTCTGGTTGAGGATATGTTCGGCCGAATGCATCCGGGGATCGACGCTCTTGTTCATCCTGCAGCTCCGCTTCGAATCTTCGAATCGTAAAATCGGTTCTCGTATATTTTGAATCCCATGACGCGGTCCCTATTGTCGAGCCGGCCGGGTGAAATGTCAATCGGATTTCGACCCGATGCCCCACCCTAGGATCCCCCGGCCATGGGGGTGGATCGGGCGCATGTTGGGTTTAACTTGACTTCCCTTGTGCGAACAGGATAGGTTTTAATACACTTTCCGGTAACCGGTTATATAGAAATGGACAACAAAATGAATATCTTGTTCGTATGCACGGCCAATATCAGCCGAAGCTTTTTGTCGGAAAAACTCTTTAAACACGAGATCCAAAAATATCAACTGCCGGAGATGGCGGTGACGTCGGCTGGAATTTTTGCCGTTGCCGGCGGCGCTCCGGACCCCCAGATGGTGCAATACCTCGAATCGCTGGGGATCCCCGACGATGGGCATGCGTCCAATCAGCTGGAGGAAGCAACGGTTCGCTGGGCGGACCGGATCCTGGTCATGGAAAAAAAACATCACCAGCGAATCCAAAGCCTGTGGCCCGATGTTATTGATAAGGTCGAGCTGATGGGAAAATATATTTCAATGGATGGAAGTCAAGACGACATCGTCGATCCCTACGGGCGATCTCCTTACCATTACCGGCTTTGCCAATCCCAGATTCATCTGGCGATTGAAAATTTTATCAAAAAATTACGTTTGGAAACCCTCGGGATGGGAGCGGTATGAACGTGTTGAAAATCACTCCTTAGGTTCTCATACACCGGAGCTTTGCAAGGTCTTCCGCATACCCGTAAAGATGCAGCCCCTTGCTTTCAACGATCATTTCCCCGTCTTCCACCCCGATCTCCCCGGCCATATACTCTTTTAGATTCTGTATGCCGGCAAGGTTGGCGGGCATCCCTCCCCAAAGATCCCACGATCGAAACAGCACGGAGGTAAAGTGCAGCCTCCCCTCCTGTATGCGGGTATCGATGGATCGAAGGCAGGGAGGATCGATCAGGGCAAGATCGGTCGGCTCTGCAATCTGGAGCACCATCTGATTGTTTCGTTCCCCAAACCGCTTGTAGGTATCGATGATCCACTCAATCTGGTTCAGATACAACACCCCATCCTGATCGTACAGGATCTTCCCATCGATCTTCCTTTTATCGATGATTTCGGTTTGGTTTCGTTCCCACCAGCCCAATTTGTTTCCGGCGATGGGCGCCTTGGTGAGCCGTTCTCCATAGGTATAGGATTCTCCCGGTTCTTTCTGACCGGTCATCAGATATTCGATATAGGAGCGCTCGTAGCCCTTTCCACCGTAGATGTACGCCTCTTCCACGGGGTTCGGAATCCCGCAGCCGGGCGGAATATCCGGAATCAGGGGAAGGGTACCCGGGTGCTTGACGTGCCCGATGAAATAATCATACTCCAGGCGGGTCTGCCCGGCATAGGAGCCTCGATCGATGGTAAACCGCCTTCCCCGATCCAGGATATCATGAACGGCCTGGAACCAGAGATCGGGCAAATCCCTTGCACGTATCAGATGAATGTCCATCAGATATCCAGCGAGGTGACCTCAAGCGCGTTGTTCTGGATAAATTCCCTTCTGGGCTCCACTTCGTCTCCCATAAGGATGGTGAAAATCTCATCGGAATCCACCGCATCTTCGATTTTGACCTGCAACAGGGTTCTGCGCGCGGGGTCCATGGTGGTCTGCCATAATTGCTCGGGGTTCATTTCCCCCAACCCTTTGTACCGCTGAACCACAAGCCCCTTTTTTCCTTCTTCAAGAAAATAGGATAACAGCCGCCGGGTGTCTTCGAAAAAAATCGAGTCCTGCTCCTTTTCCTTGGCATATACCTCAAAGGGCGGCGTATCGTACGGGAAAATATTTTTTCCCAGAACAAGGCACTTTTGATAGTCTTCCGAATAGATCAGGCCTCGGCTTATCCGGATGGGCGGCGGCAGATGGACCGCGGTGGATGAAAACAACGTTACGATGGTGTCGTCCACTCCCGGTTTTACCATCAGCTCAAAGATATTTCTTTCAGAACTCCAGATCGGGTCATCGGTTTGATATCCGGCTTGCGTCAAGAGCAGCTTCAAGAAGGACATCTGTTGGGGATCCTGGAGAAAGGTCTTATCCTCAACGTTATTTTTAATAAGAATTTCAATAAGTTTTTGATCTATTCCCCTTCTCTGGAATTTTTGAAGAAGGCTATGATACTCCGCCAAATTGGCGATGAAAATATAAAGCGCATGCTCATCGAGAACGGTGCCGTTGCTTTGAATTTTTAGGCAGCGCAGCTTGCAGGCGTTTTTTAAAATATGATCGTTCAGGTCGGATTCGTCTTTTAAATAAATTTCACTTTTCCCCTTACCGATCCGCAACAGCGGCGGCTGGGCAATATACAGATACCCCTGTTCGATTACCTCGGGAAACTGCCGATAAAAGAATGTCAGCAACAGGGTTCGAATATGCGACCCGTCCACATCGGCATCGGTCATGATGACGATTTTATGGTATCGAATCTTTCGAATGTCGTATTCTTCTTCGCCGACACCGGTTCCCAGCGCGGTGATGATGTTCTTTATTTCATCACTCTGCAAAATCTTGTCGAATCTGGCCTTTTCGACATTTAAAATTTTACCCTTCAGCGGAAGGATGGCCTGAAATTTTCGATCCCGTCCCTGTTTCGCACTCCCTCCGGCCGAATCGCCTTCCACGATGAATATCTCGCGCTGGGCCGGATCCGAGATTTGACATTCGGCCAGCTTTCCGGGTAGGGTTGCATCGATGAGCGCTCCCTTGCTTCTGGCAATATCCCGTGCGCGCTTCGCGGCGTCTCTGGCCCGGGCGGCATCCACCGCTTTGCCGATAATTTTTCGTGCAACCGACGGATTTTCCTCAAAATAGGTGTTTAACTTCTCATTTACCAGCGATTCCACAAACCCCTTGACTTCACTGTTACCCAGCTTTGTCTTGGTCTGTCCTTCAAACTGCGGGGACATCAGCTTTACACTGACGATGGCCGAAAGCCCCTCCCGAACATCATCGCCACTGATCTTCAATTTAAGATTTTTCGGAAGATTTCCGTTACTTGCATACTGATTGATGGTTCGCGTCAGGCCGGCTTTAAACCCGATTAAATGGGAGCCGCCTTCGGTGGTATTGATATTGTTGGCAAAAGAAAAAAGCGTTTCTTTAAACGTGTCGTTGTATTGAATGACCACTTCGATCTGAACGTCGCTTCGGGCCCCCTCCATCAGAATGGGTTGGTGAAGGGTCGTATGCCGTTTATTCAAATATTCCACGAACGATACGATGCCCCCCTCGTAGAGGAACTCGTTTTTTTCATCGGATCGTTCATCTTCAATGGTTATTTTGACCCCTTTGTTGAGAAAGGCCAGTTCCCGGAGCCTTCGGCTCAGAATTTCAAAACTAAAATTATCCGTCTTCAGGATATCGGTATCCGGTGCAAAATGAACCTTTGTTCCCTGCCTTTGGGTCGTACCGATAACCTGGAGCTCCGAGGCTTTTCTGCCTCTTTCATACCGTTGATAATAAATTTTCCCATCGGTATAAATCTCGACATCCAAAAACCTCGAGAGTGCGTTGACGACCGAAACCCCGACACCGTGAAGACCTCCGGAAACCTTGTAGGATTCGTTGTCAAATTTTCCGCCGGCATGCAGTTTGGTCATCACCACCTCGACGGCCGGCACCCTCTCGGTTTTGTGAATACCCACCGGAATCCCCCGGCCGTTGTCCACCACCGATACGCTGTTTCCGATATGGATCGTCACATGAATATCGTTGCATGCGCCGGCCATGGCTTCATCAATGCTATTGTCGACAATCTCATAGACAAGATGGTGCAGCCCTTCGATATCGACGTTTCCGATATACATGGCCGGTCGTTTCCGAACAGCCTCAAGGCCCTCGAGAATTTTTATGTTATCTTCGTTATATGTTACGGCTTCTCTGTTCATAGTCTCATCGGCATAATGACGCTTATATACTGTTTATCTTCTGACCCTTTAATTAAACATGGTTTTTCTTCGTCTACAATATTCAGTTCTATTTTTTCATCATCCATGACATTGAGTGTTTCGATAAAAAAACGCGGATTGAAAGCCATCTCGAGTTGTTTTCCGCTGTATTCGATGCTCATGTCCTCTTTGGACTCCCCGATGTCCGGATTGGTGGAACTGATGAGCAACCTTCCCTCCGATAAATTAAAAATAACCCCTTTGTAGCTTTCCGAAGACAAAATAGACATCCGTTTGAGCATCATCAGAAACATCTGCCGATCCAGAGTGATGGTATGGCCGGGCTCTTGTTTAATGATGTCTTTGTATTCGGGATACTCGCCTTCCAGCAATCGAATGATCAGGGTTTCTGTGCGCTTTTTGACGATAAAGTGGTTATCCTTTACACCGACGTGGACCGTATCGTTCCCGTCGAGAAATTTACCGACCTCCACCAGCCCTTTTTTGGGGATGATGATACCGTCTCCGAGCTCAACCGCATCCTCCGGTTTTACCGCATAATCGACTTTGGACAGACGGCTTCCATCCGTGGAGACCATTCGGACGCTGTTTTCACCCTCGCCGTCGATCTTTTCAAAGAAAACCCCGATGATATGAGCCCGCTTATCATCAGAAGCGGCAATGACGGTCGTTTTTTCGATCATCTTTTTGAGCGCTTCCGATTCCATGGCAAAAAATTGAACCCCTTTGACCTGTGGGATATTCGGAAAATCATCCGGGTTCATCCCGACAATATGGTAGTCGACGTTCTGGTTGCCGATATGAATCCATCGATTTTCAACTTCATTGACGATGATCTCTTCTTTCGGAAAATCTCTAATTATTTCATATAGTTTTCTTGCACTTATGGCGATGCTTCCCTCCGAATCGATGGCCGCAGGATAGACCCCTTCAAAACCGGTTTCCAGATCCGTTGCTGAAATGGTCACCCCCGAAGGGGTGGCCGTCAACAGGATATTGGATGTAATGACCAGATTGCTCTTTCTTCCGGCCAATCCCTGCACCTTTGAAAGCACATCGATAATGTCGGTCTTTTGAACTGTAAATTTCATCTTTATTCCTTTATTTAGTATTATAATATACAGTTCATATAGGGTGTATAAAACACCAATAACAAAATAATTATTTCATATCATTAAAAAAAATACAATTCTTTCGTGACATAGACGGCTCAAAAAAAACCGGATTATAAACGAGATCTATTTTATTGTTGAAAACCCCGTTGTTTTAAACACCCCGTTGTCCGTTCATGAACAGTCCGTGAGCAAAACTCACGGGTGGGGCGCTCCGGGGTATCAAAAAAATTTTTTATGAATGGATCCAGCTTGTTATATTGTTTACGACCGTTTGCTCCCAATCCGTTGACAGGCGAAGGGTTAGGAACCGTCGGTAGAGCCGCTCGACCAGGTGAAACACCTTTTCGTACAGGTAGAGTTTTTCCAGTATCTTACCCTCCATGGCCGAATCCCCATCCTGTGGGCCGGTTGTCGGGGTTTTGACATTTACCAGATGAAGGCTCTCCCCCTTGATGGTAAACTGCCACACGTGGCCGTCCATGTCCCACACCAGATTGAGTTCGGTGACCACCGCCCCTTTCCGGAGCGCGGTCATCGCCTCTTCCAACCCGGCATCATCCCCTTTGATGGTGATGGTTTCGCTCTGTCCGTTTCGGCTGTTCTCCAGTTTGATCCGATTTCCGAGCCGGACGACCCCATCTTGCTCAATTGCCTGGCGGGTCTTTTCCGATTCATTTTCAACGGCATACCAGAGCCAGGTCAGAAACTCATGCCCCAGGAATTTGAACCGGTTATATGATACGGATACATCCAGCATAGGTCATATGATAAACGGGGTGGGGGTCAGTTTTAACAGCCTGTCCTTCTGTGGACCCGGCAATTCCATGGACAGTTCCGCAGTCGTATAAGGAAACAATCGGATCAAGGATAGGCCGAAGGATTTAAAAAATAGCGTCTCCAGTTCCTCATTGGCATTTTTAAGTGTTGTGAAAAATGTGACCAGGGACTGCTCATAATCCCAGAACAGATCGTATATATGGGGAGTTGCAGGAATTCGAGCATTGAGCAGATTGATGACATGATCTTTTATCATCGCCCGTTCATTGGCGGAAAGATGGGTTCGGCCGCTTTTCGCCAGTTTTTTGTTCGATTCGATGGCAATGTATTTTTGAATGATCTTCGGGGGGATGATTTTCCGGTCGATTCTCAAACAGAAAATAAAGTAAGAACCGTATACAAAAGAAGATCCTTTAAAATCGGGCGTGTACGGTTTTTCAAAGCAGGTCCAGCCCACAAATTTGTCCGATGCGCCGTCCTGGATTTCCGGGACGCAATTTTCGGTGAGCCCTTTTTCAACCCTCTCGATGACCGTGCCCTGGATGTCTCCAGTGACGCGGTATCGGGTGATCGAAGTGGATGATGATAATAAACCCATAAGTACAATATATAGTATGAAAAATCGATGAATGTAGAGGATATAGCGGATTTTATGTAATTTTACAAGAAAAATTTCCTGTTTTTTCCGGATCGAACCGTGATATAGAACCGATTCACCCAAAACACGACCGCATGTATCGATGGAATTTGTAGCCGACTTTCATATCCATTCTCGGTTCTCCAGAGCCACCGCAAAGCGCATTGATTTTGCGAGCCTCTATACCGCCGCTCGGATCAAAGGGATAACCGTTGTCGGTACGGGGGACTTTGCACACCCGGGGTGGTTTTCAGAAATAAAAGAAAATCTGGTCCCCGCCGAACAAGGGCTTTTTAAACTCAGGCAGGATATGGAAAAACGGTGCGATGCGCAGATCCCCTCTTCCTGCAGGGGAAACGTGCGGTTTGTCCTGGCAACCGAAATCAGCAATATCTATAAAAAGGGGGTGCAGACCCGAAAGAATCACAATCTTGTGTTTATGCCGGATTTGGCTGCGGGGGAGCGATTTCAGTCCGCACTGGACCGTATCGGAAACATTTCATCGGACGGCAGACCGATATTGGGTCTGGATGCAAAACATCTTTTGGAAATGGTCCTCGAAACCTCGGATAAAGGGTTTCTCATTCCGGCGCATATCTGGACCCCGTGGTTTTCGCTTTTCGGATCGAAATCCGGCTTTGATTCGATCGAGGAATGTTTTGAAGACTTGAGCGGGCACATATTTGCCCTCGAAACAGGGCTTTCCTCGGATCCGCCCATGAACTGGCGCGTTTCGAACCTGGACGGCCGGACCCTGGTTTCAAACTCCGACGCGCATTCGACCGGGAATCTCGGCAGGGAGGCCAATCTGTTCAACGTACCCCTGGCCTATGATGCCATCCGGTGTGCGCTTGAAACCGGAGATCCGGAACAGTTCCTGGGAACCATCGAATTTTACCCGGAAGAAGGAAAATACCATTTCGACGGGCATCGCAAATGCAATGTCTGTCTTGCACCATCCGAGTCTCGAAAGCTCGGGGGGATCTGTCCGGTGTGCAACAAACCGCTCACCCTGGGGGTGATGTACCGGGTGGAGCAACTGGCCGATCGCCGTCAAGGGGAAAAACCGGAGCGTCACCACCGCTTTGATCGGCTGATTTCATTGCCGGAAATTCTATCCGAAATTCTGCAGACCGGCGTGAAAAGCAAAGCCGTCGAAATGCACCACGCCAACCTGCTCGCACAGTCCGGTAACGAGTATGGGATTTTAAAACAGCTTCCGATCGATGCCATCGAAAAAAGCGGCGTTCCGCTCCTGGCAGAAGCCATCCGCCGGGTGCGCCGGGGCGATGTTCATATATCCCCCGGCTTTGATGGACAGTACGGTCGGATCAGTATCTTTAAACCTGAAGAAAGAGAATCGCTGGGGGGTCAGAAAAGGCTTTTTACAACGGCGCCCGCCGCCTTGCCCGTAACCCCATTGGAAAAACATCAACCGGTTGAAAAGACCGCGATCCCCCTCGCCCCCACCGAAGGATTTTTTTCCGATCGATCGGCGCTTTCGGACGATTTAAACCCCCAGCAGCGCCGTGCCGTCGAGCACGGCTCGGGACCTGTGCTGGTGGTGGCGGGTCCGGGAACGGGAAAGACCCGCACCCTCACCCATCGAATCGCCTATCTGATATCCGAACGCGGCGTCTCCCCCGAAAACATCCTTGCCGTCACCTTTACAAACAAAGCCGCAGAAGAGATGCGGAATCGGCTATCGGAGATGATCAAAACCAGCCTGAAACCGCCGCTGGTCGGCACGTTTCATGCGCTTTGTCTGGGAATTCTCAAAGCGGTGGACGGTTCATCCCAGCCGGATATTTTGGATGAGCCCCATCGGAAGATCCTGGTCCGGGAGGCGGTACGCCAGGCGAAGCAGAAGATGGGGACCCTTTGCGCATCCTCCGATGCACTGCTCAACGATCTGATTTCAGCCAAACAGCGCTTTTTACGACCGACGGATTCTTTTGAATCTATTCCGCTTCAGTCTCCGGTTTCAGAGTTCAAGGCGGTTTACGGCGCCTATCAACAGATTCTTTCCATCGAGCGGTTTTGCGATTTTGAGGATCTTATTTTCGAGGTGGTTTCCCGTTTCAAGAAAGATCCGATCCTGCTCAAACGGTATCAGGACCGGTTCAAATACATCTTTGTCGATGAATATCAGGATCTGAATCAGGGTCAATACCGTCTGATCCGGGCCCTGTCTCCTCCCGGAAAGCACCTTTTCGTCATCGGGGATCCGGATCAATCCATTTACGGCTTTAGAGGTGCCGACGTCGGATATTTTACACGGTTTATCACGGATTATCCGGAGGCTACGGTTATCCAGCTGACCCGTAATTACCGATCCGCTCGAACCATCGTCGAAGCTTCGGAACAGATCATTCGGAACCACCGGATCATCAAACCCGCTTCACGGCTCTATTCGGATATCGACGGAGAACGGAGCATTCACATTCTGGAGCTTTCTTCCGAAAGAGCCGAAGCCGTGGCGGTGGGACGCCTCATCGAAAGCCTGGTCGGCGGGACCGGATTTCACTCGGTGGACTTCGGAAAGATCGAAGCTGAAGATTCACAAAGCGCTTACGCCTTCCAGGATATGGCGATTCTGTTTCGAACCGGGGCGCAAGCGGATATCTTTTCAGAAGTATTTGAAAAAGCCGGTATTCCCCACCTTGCGGTCAGCACCGAAAAGCTGTTTGAAGCACCGGGAATCACCGAGATGCTGTCCCTGCTGAAGCTGGCCTCGGATTGCGCTTCCTATTGGGACTTTGAGCGGGTTGTTCCCATCAAGGCTCCGGGAATCGGTCCAAAGAGTTTTGAGGCGCTGAAATCGTGGGGGTATCGAAACGGATTTACCCTCGCTCAAGCGCTCCGCCAGGTCCGACGGATTCCGGTTCCCGGCCTGAATCGAGGCGTGCAGCAGGGGGTGTACGAATTTCTTATCTGGCTGGATGCCATCAAGGACGGTCTCCGGGGGTGTTCCGTGGAGTCAGCCATCGAGTATCTATTCGATCAGTTGCCGGTGAAAAATATCATCCCTCAAGATCCTCGATCCCAATGGGCGTATCAACGGTTACGGGCGATCTCCAACCGCTTCGGAACCAACACAAAGGAATTTTTTGCATCCGCCGCCCTGCAGACCGATACCGACACCTATGATCCGAAAGCCCAGAAGGTTTCGCTGATGACGCTGCATGCGTCAAAAGGGCTTGAGTTTGCCGTGGTTTTTATCTGCGGGTGTGAAGACGGATGGATACCTCTCCATCGGGCCGATATCGACAGGGACGAAGAGCGGAGACTCTTTTATGTGGCCATGACCCGGGCCAAGGAACGCCTCTATCTGACCCGGGCAAGGCACCGAAGAATTTACGGAAAGCGTGTTTCACGGAACCTGTCTCCGTTTGTATCCGACATCGAACGGCAATTGAAAGATAACCGGATCGTTTCCCAAAAAAAGAAAAAGACCGACGGCCAGCGCCAGTTGATGCTGTTCTGATCTTTCGGGCGGTGGGCGACTATTTTTTGGGTTTTTTTGACTGGAGCGTGTGATACCCGAATTTTTTACGGGCTTCGGTCACAGAGAGCCCGGTCCGTATGGCGTCCAGGATCGCACCTTCAGCGGCTTCGATTTGCCGAGCCGCGGAAAGAACGGCATCGGCCATTTCCTGGGGGACCACCACCACCCCGCTGTTGTCCCCGACAAGGATATCACCGGGTTTGACCTGAACCTTTCCGATGGAGACCATCACCTGGACGGCGTCCACCATGACGCGATCCTTTCCGGTCATCATGAACTTACCCCGGGTAAAGACCGGGTACTGTGCGTCGAGTATCCCCGGCACATCCCGGCAGACCCCGTCGATGACGGTTCCGGCAACCCCTTTCATTTTGGCGGTGACCGTGAGAATATCCCCCCACACCGTACAGTCGGTCCGGCCGGTGTTGTCCAGGACGACCACCTCTCCGGGGGATACGTCGTCGATATAATCTCCCACTGTTCCCTTTACTGCTCCGCAGGGGACGTAGCGGACCGTATACGCGATGCCGGCCATGGTACCCACCGGGACCACCGGACCGATGCCATGGCACCCGCCGGCAAACCCGAGCCGGTCCAGCGCATCGGAGAGGGTGGAGGTGGACAGTGACTTGAATTCTTCAATAATTTCAGCTCCAATCGTCTGCTTAGCCATCATCTGCCTCCGTTTATTGGGGGGAATTTTTCAGCATCTGTTCGTAGTTGTATTTTTTATCGACTTCGAGGATATCCATACCGGAGAGAATATCCTTTTTCATCCGCTCTTCCTTGTCCATGATCGCTTCGGCTTCGGAAAGGACCGCATCCAGTCTTTCCGGTGGAATGCAGACCACCCCGTTGACGTCTCCAACAAGGATGTCCCCCGGACGCACCTGGACGTCGCCCAGCCGGATCATGCAATTGAAGCTTTCCTGCATGGTTCTCCCCCGGGCGGTGATGGGTACCACGGCCCGGGCAAACACCGGAAAGTTCATCTCCTGGCAGATGTCCACATCCCGGGTGGCGCCGTCGATGATGACCCCGCCGATTCCTTTCATTTTGGCCCCGCAGGTGAGGATCTCCCCCCAGCAGTTGTTGGTCGTGTCTCCATGGTTGTCGATGGCGATGAGATCCCCCGGGGCAGCACCGGCGATGGCTTCGACTCCGAGATGGTGTTTGGATTTTGCCATTCCCGCTGCAGTGATCTTGATGGTCACCGCACATCCCACCACCCGCGGCATTCCGTAAACCGGGCGAATGCCGATCACCGCCCCCCGGATGCCGACCTTGTCCAGTGCATCGGACAGGTTGGTGGTTGAGAGCATCTCCAGACGCCTTCGATAGGTTTTGTCAAAAACGTTGCGGTCCATTTTCCCTCCATCCGGCTTTGATCCGCCTGCGGAGGACAGCTTCCCCGTCCGCCTCGGCGGATTACAATAATTTCCGATCGATACCCCGTTGCCTGCGGCGGGTTCGTTCATTTTTACCGACCGTCATCCGCGTGCTTGAAGACCGGCCCGCAAATCCGGCATAATCAATCGTGATCCATATCGTAATTGCGTTTAAAATGCCACATTTTCTTGAAATATGCGCGGGAGTGAATTAAGGTACCCGCTGTCAATAAAAGCAGAAGGGCGTCAATCCCGATGAATTTTTGCAGTCACTGTGGCGCAGCGGTGAACTACCGCATCCCCGACGGAGACGATCTGCCTCGCTTCGTGTGCGATCGATGCGGTATGATTCATTACGACAATCCGAAAATGGTGGTGGGATGCATTCCGGAGTGGGAGGATAAGATCCTTCTGTGCCGTCGGGCCATCGCACCGAGATCCGGGAAATGGACCCTGCCTGCCGGCTACCTTGAAAACGGAGAGTCGGTAACCGAAGGCGCGATCCGGGAAACCAGGGAAGAGGCCGCCGCATCGGTGGAAGTTATCGCCCCCTATGCCGTGATGAGTCTTGCCTTTATCAATCAGGTCTATCTTCTCTTTAGAGCGCGACTGCTCAATACAGCCTTTCGGCCGGGGGACGAAACCGCCGAGGTGAGGCTTTTTACAGAAGCGGAGTTGCCCTGGGAGGACATCGCCTTTGGCGTGATCCAGGAGACCCTGGTCAGATATTTCAAGGATAAACCCAGCGGGGTTTTTCCGGTCCACACCGTCCGGATCAACCCGTCCGGGGGTTCTTCGTGGCCATAAATAGTTTGCCGGGGAGGAAACGGTGCCCGGGTATCGATGCTATCGACGGTCATGCATCCGGGCCAGACGAAGCACCCTATAGACCGGTGTCTCTCCCAAACCCGGAATCAGGATCCGTTCCGGATCGCAGAGAATCCGTTCTTTTACCCATCCATGGGTCTCTTGATCGATCAGCATGAACTGTTTGTTTGCGTGGCTTTCAAGTTTTGAGGCAAGGTTGACCGAATTGCCCAGATAGGTAAACTCGGTTTTGATGTAATTTCCGAGCAGCAGTGCATAGATTTCTCCGGTGCTGATGCCGATGCGAACACGGATGTTTTTGTCCGCGCCGTAAGTTTTCCGAAGCTTGCGGTTCTTGTGGTTGAGGGCCCGATGGATGTCCAGCCCGGATTTTACGGCAAGAAAAGCGGTCTGGGGATTTACCGCGTTTCCGTGCTCGAAGATGGCCATAAATCCGTCCCCCAAAAATTTATCGATATATCCGTTGTGCTGGTAGATGATCAGATACATCCGATCGATCAGCTCATCGATCATCCCAACGGTCAACTCCTCGTCGGATCGTTTCATCATCCGGCTGAAATCGATGATGTCCACAAACAGCGTGGAGGCATACAATTTTGTTTTTGCCCGGACCTGGGTGAACGGACTGATATTGCGACCCAGACGGTTGCGGGCGAAAACGGCGTCTTCATAGGCAAGGTCCGATCGCAGCAGATCCTTGGCCTTGTATCGATCGATGATCCTGGCCCCCTCAAACGCCCGGATAATCACCTGCTTGATCCCCAAAATCATTCCCACCTTGGCCGATTTGCGATAAAACTCCAGCGCCTTGATCTCATCGTCGATCGCATAGGCGATCGCCCCCCTTTCATACAACGCGTCGGCCATCAATTGATCGGTTTCAGCAGCTCGGGCTTTGGCGAAAATGAAGAGATTCTCCAACACCTGTTGGGCCTGTTCATAGTCGAGCAGTTTCCGGTAGATGCGCGCCTTGAGGAGTTCCACCTGAATCTGCTCCCGAATCATCTGCTTTCCTTCGAACACCGGCGCCAGGGCATTCGCTGTTTCCAAGGCCCGATCGACCTGATGAACCAGATACGCGAACTCGGCTTTTTCCAGGCGTGCCAGAAGAAGCCCCTTTTCCGCTTTGAGCCGCTCGAAAAGGGCAATGGCTTCATCCAGATACGCTTCGACGCAGTGTTCCACCAATCCCACCCGGCGCGTAATATAGCTGTAGTTCATCAGTGAATGCGCATAGATGCTCGCCAATGCGTCATCGGTGGGAGCGGCGGCGAAATTGTTTTTGGATTTTTCGATCTCCAGCGCAACGTACTGGCGGGCCAGGCCGTAACGGCCCAAAGAAAGGTTGACCCGGCCGAGCAGGGAATAGATTTCACCCAGAAATTTGAAGAGTTCAGGGTGGGGGAGGGCCAACTCCAGAGCCTCTTTGAGGTAGAATTCGGCATCCAGGTAGTTCCACTGGGCATGGTGTACATAGCCCAGGGAAAGGCATACCTTGAGCCGCCATCGTTCACCCCGCGGGTCGGAAACGGGTTCCAACAGATCGAGGGCTTCGTCCAGCAGCTGCTCGGCGCGGGGAAAGAGCCCGGCTTTCTGGAGAAACATGTTTTTATGCCATCGTATAATAGCGGACAGATACGCTGACGGCTCAAATCGGGCGGTTTCTTGCTCGAAGCGGGAAAGCGACGCCAGGATGTGCTGTCTGGAACCGCTCGGCGCACACGACCGGAAAGCGCTTTCGATCTGATCGATCTCTTTTTCGGTTACATCCATATGGGCCATCCGATCTTAGAAAAATGGATCTTCACAATCAGTTGGTTTTGGATGCAAAAACCATTCCACTATCCGCAGGGTCTTCATGAATCCAGGCGGGGACAAGTTTTTTATTTTTTTCGCTTCTTCATCAAACAGACCCAGGCTTTGGGGGGGGTGGGATTGTTGGAGTCGAAATGGCTTGAACTGAGTTTAAGGATTTCAAAATATGGCTCAACCGCAGCGGCTATGTCATAGGCAGACCGTCGAGGCGGACCGGACAGGGGGTCTGGGCCCCGGGGGGGATCATCCGCGCTTCCGATAATACTCAACCACAGACCGGTATCGTCCAACCAGCAAGCAATTTTTTCCGCGAACCCCATGCGCTTTCCATTGTCCAAAAGATGCCAAAACCCCCGATCGAATACCAAGCCGAAGGGTGCCCCAGGGGGGTCATCGTCCAGGACACGCAAGGGCAAAAAGGTACACGAGACAAGGGATTGCAGCGCGTTTTCCCGGGCCTGCCCTAGGGCTGTTTCGGACACGTCCACACCCGTTACCACGAAACCATTTTGAGCCAACCAGATAGCGTTGTGACCTCTCCCGCAACCGATGTCCAGTGCTGTGCAACTTTCAATCGGCGTTTGGGTCACCGCATCGATGAGGTTATAATCTGGCCTTCCCGGATCCCAAGGCGTCTTTTCCGCTCTATAAAGCCCGTCGAACTGGTTCTGCTGAATAACCTTATCCGGCTTGTGGGTTACCATGTGAATGTCCCTCCCTTATTTTCAAGGAAACAGGAGATGATCCAAATGTAACACCAGAGCGGGGGCCGTGTCGAGGCCGATTTCGTGTAAGACCAACCCCCCATCACGGTGGGCGGGGCCGGCAAAAGTGAAAACAGCCACCACCGGCTGCACAATCTCGTTTTGACATTCTCCTCCCGTCCCGGTAAATTGTTCCATCGATGGGAGTGTTCGAGGGTATCGACACCGGAAAGGAAGACAGCCTGGATGAAGAAGATTCTTGAGTGTGTCCCGAATTTCAGCGAGGGAAGGGATGCTCAAAAGATTGAGAAGATCGTCGCGCCGTTTGGCGGTAAAACGGGCGTAAAGCTTTTGAACGTTCAGAGCGACCCGGACCACAACCGGACGGTGATCACCGCCCTGGGAGAACCCGAACCCCTCCGGCAAGCCGTCCTCCAATCCATCGGGGCGGCCATTGATGCGATCGATATGCGGACCCATACCGGGCAACACCCCCGGATGGGCGCGGTGGATGTGGTGCCGTTTATCCCGGTTCAAAACATCACCCTGCAAGAGGCCGTCGACCTCTCCAGGGGGATTGCAAAAGACGCGTCCGAAAAATATTCGCTTCCCATCTTCCTCTATGAAAAATCCGCCACCCGGCCCGAACGGCAGGATCTTGCCGCCATTCGAAAGGGGCAATTCGAAGGGATGGCGGCCAAACTCAGGCAGCCCGAATGGACTCCCGACTTTGGTCCACGCCATATCCATCCCACCGCCGGGGTCGCGGCCGTGGGTGCCCGGATGCCGCTGGTGGCGTTCAATGTGAACCTGAATACGCCGGATCTTGAGATCGCCGACACCATCGCAAAGAAGCTGCGGCACATCAGCGGCGGGCTTCGGTATTGCAAGGCCATCGGGGTGGCGCTCAAGGATCGGGGGATGGTGCAGGTCTCCATGAACCTGACCGATTTTACCAAGACCAGCCTCTATACGGCCCTTGAGCTGGTCCGGATCGAGGCCCGGCGCTACGGGGTTCAGGTGGCTGGAAGCGAGGTCGTGGGCCTGCTGCCCATGGCGGCGCTGATCGATGCGGCGGTCTATTACATGGGGATTGAAGGCTTTTCAACGGATCAGGTCCTGGAGACAAGGCTCTGGGGGGAGGAATCATGACCACGGACCCCGGATACCCGGTGAGCGAACCGAGCGCCCGGTATCGGCCCGTATCGCCAAAGCGAGGCATATCGGTTATTTAAATCAAATTTTACCCTGGGGAGCATGGGGGATGCCCGGAAACATCATCATCAAAAACGCCTCCCGGGTGGTGACCTGCAGCGGATCCAAAGCCAAGAGCGGCAAAGAAATGGACGCGCTCAAGGTCATCGAGGACGGGGCGATCGTCATCGAAGCGGGTCTGATTTCAGCGATCGGTAAAACCGATGAAATTCTTCCCCGGGAGGTCGAAACCTTCTACCGAAACCGCGGGGTTGATATCATCGATGCCCGGGGAAAGGCGGTGCTGCCCGGCTTTGTCGACTCGCATACCCATTTTGTTTTCGGCGGGTACCGGGCCGAGGAATTCTCCTGGCGGCTGCAAGGCACCTCCTACATGGAGATCATGCGGCGCGGCGGGGGCATCATCAACACGGTCGACGCCACCCGCAAGGCTTCTCGGGAGGTGTTGATCGAATCGGGAAAAGCGCGGCTGGATTCCATGCTCTCATTGGGTGTGACCACGGTGGAGGGAAAGAGCGGATACGGGTTGGATCGGGATACGGAAATCAAGCAGCTCGAGGTCATGGCGGAATTGAACCGGATTCACCCGGTGGATGTGGTCCCCACCTTTCTGGGCGCGCATGCGGTTCCAAAACCATATGCCGGAAGGGAAGATGCCTTTATCGATGAGCTGATCGATTCGGTCCTGCCCGAGGTGGCCGAACGAAACCTTGCCGAATTTTGCGACATGTTTTGTGAAAAAAACGTGTTTTCCATCGCACAGTCCAGGCGGCTGTTAAGCCGCGCAAAACAGCTGGGGTTTAAAATCAAGCTCCATGCCGACGAAATCACACCCCTGGGCGGTGCCGAACTGGCCGCCGAATTGGGGGCGGTTTCAGCAGACCATCTGCTCCAGGCCTCGGATGCCGGTATCCGGGAACTGGCCCGTTCCGGGGTCGTTGCCACCCTGCTTCCCGCGACGGCTTTTTCATTGAGAGAGCCTTACGCCCGGGCGCGCTTTATGATCGATCAGGGATGCGCGCTGGCGCTGGCCACCGATCTGAATCCCGGCAGCTGTTTTACCGAATCCATCCCGCTGGTCTTCGCCCTGGCAACCCTTTACATGCACCTGTCGATAGAGGAAACCGTTGCGGCCCTGACGCTGAACGGAGCCGCTGCCCTGGACCGGGCCGACACCCTGGGCAGCCTCGATACCGGAAAGCAAGGGGACGTGATTGTACTGGAGTTTCCATCCCATCTTTTTCTTCCCTATCGCCTTGGGGTGAGCTGCGTGGAGAAGGTGATCAAAAAGGGACATCTCGTCTACGATAAAACACAAGGAGGGTAGTTCCATGCTTTCGGAATTGACGCTCATTGCGTATCTGGAAAAGACCGCTTCAAAAGACCCGGCTCCCGGCGGGGGGAGCGCTGCGGCGCTGGGTGCCGCAACCGCGGCGGGTCTGTGCGAAATGGTGGCCCATGTGACGGAGGGGAAACCCGGCTATGAGGCGGTCCAGCCGGAAATGGGAAAAATGGCCGAAGAGGCCCGGAAACTGAGAGCCCGGCTGGTCACCGCCATCGACCGGGACACGGAAGCTTTCAACGGCGTTTTGGCCGCCTATAAACTTGCAAACAGATCCGAGCAAGAAAAGGCGGTTCGCCGGCAGGCGATCCAGGGCGCCATTAAAACAGCCTGCGAAGTGCCCCTGCAGGTTGCCGACGATGCCTTCAAGGTCCTTATGCTGGCGGCAACCGCGGTGGAGCGGGGAAATAAAAATGCCGTCACCGACGCCGCGGTTGCCGCCATGATGTCCCGCACCGCGGTCCTGTCCGCGCTCTACAACGTAAAGATCAACCTGAAGGCCCTCACAGACGACGGGTTCCGGCGTAACGTCGAAAGCCGGGTAAAGGCCCTGGAGGCCGAAACCCACCAAATGGAAAAGAAAATCCTTTCCATGATCGCGCTGTGATTCTTGACATTTTTTCCTTTTGACCGTATGAAACTCCATGAGCCCAGGCTGAACGGGAGAATCAGAAAATCGGTCCGGCCTTGTGGGTTCTGTCCGGTTTTCCGGTCTACTCCCCTCTTTTTCCCCTCACCCACTTCAAAGGAGGCTATCATGAACCATCGGATATCTAAAGGTATCATCGGTGTCCTTGTCGGTTTTACGATCCTTGTAACCACATGCACCCTGGCCTTTTCGGAATCCAGGCAGGAGATTATCGAAAAGGCCAAAAAAGAAGGGGAATTAGTCCTGTATTGGAGCCTTTCCAGCAGCGTAGCAGACAAAATTATTCAGGAATTCAATGTCAAATACCCATTCATTAAAGTGAACCGGTTTCAGACCACAAGTTTCAAGATGATTGCCCGCTATTATCAGGAGGTGATCGCTCGAAGGCCCACTTGCGACATGATCTCGATTACAGACGTGCTTCCCTATATCAAACTTTACAAAGAAGGAAATCTGCTAAAGTATGAAAGCCCCGAATGGGATCGCATTGTTGATCTGCCCAAAGACTATATGAATCGAGGGTACTGGGCGCCCATCCGGATTCAAAACTTGGGGGTTCTGGTAAACACGGATATTGTGGACCCGAAAACCATTCAGAGCTATGATGATGTGCTCCAGGATAAATTTAAGGGAAAAATCGCCGCCGGGGATGTGGAACACAGTGACTGTGCGTACCCCTTTTACTATGCCCTGCGTAAAGCGACAAACTCAACCCACTATTGGAAGCGCCTGAGTGAACTGAAAGCAGCAGTATTCACCTCCTCTGAAAAAGCCACGGAGGCCTGCGTAGCAGGTGAATGGCCGGTCATTTTTGACATCTGGACCTTCCGGGCCTTCCAGTATGGGGTGAAAAAGGGCGCCCCGGTTGCGGCCATCATTCCCAAGGAGGGGACAGTCGTCATCCCCGGCGTAAATGCCATCATGAAACAGGCCAGTCATCCCAATGCTGCCAAGCTAATGCAGGACCATCTCTTGACGGAAAACGTTCAGAAGATCATGGGGGAGATGAACGGATATCACCCAGCGCTGAAAGGCATGCCGCCCCCTCCCGGCCTTATGGACATCAAGGATGCCAAAGTGATCCCTTTGAATTACGAGGAAGCGGAATCTCTTCGGGATAAATGGATGGCCGATTGGAAACAGATCATGAATCGTTGAAGTTTTTGATATTTGAAGGATCCGCCTTAATCCTTCACGCGTTTTTCCGTTTGAGAGTATGGGTGATACCCTTCCGCCGCGAATAACGAGATCTTCGCTTCGCTGCGACAAGCAGCGGGGTATCAATCGGAAATTGTATTAATCCGCCTACGGCGGACCAAGGGCCGGGGAAGTTATCCCTCGTCCGCCTATGGCGGATTTAACCCGAGATGAAAGACCCGCCGGATGTTCATCGTGGCCGGCGGGTCGACCCATCCGGCTACCCAGCCCAACCGTTGAGAAGATAACAATGGTTGCATCGATACGAAACTACTGGCGGATTGAATATATTGTCGGGGGCCTGGTGGGCTTCCTTGTCCTGTTTCTTGTGTTGTACCCTCTGGCCATGCTCCTTTACGGGGCACTTCGCTCGGTGATGCCAGGTGCCGAAGGCCCTATGCATTTTCAGAATTTTATCAAGGCATTTACCGACATCAGCGTTCTGAAAGCCTTTAAAAACACGATTCTGATATGTATCTTTGTCACCGGCACGTCGTTCCTGATTGCCATTCCGATTGTCTGGATCGTCACCCGCACCGACACACCGGGGGCCAAGATACTAGAAACCCTCAATCTAATTCCGTTTTTGATGTCGCCGTTTATCAACGGCATCGCCTGGACAACCCTGGCAAACCCCAAAACCGGTCTGATCAATGTCTGGCTTCGCACCTATCTGGGATTTCCCGATACGACCTTCGACATTTACTCGCCTGCGGGGATTACGCTCTGTTTGACCATCTATTACGTTCCCTATATCTATCTTTTTCTTGTGGGGGCCTTTAAAACCATGGACCCCTCGCTGGAAGAATCCGCACGGACCTGCGGCGCCAGTATCTTTAAAACCATCACCCGAATCACCCTCCCCCTTGCCCTTCCGTCCGTGCTGGCAGCCATGTTCATTGTCTTTGTCCACTGCGCGGGAATGTTTGCGGTGCCCGGTCTGCTGGGCATGCCGAGAGGATTTTTTGTCCTTACCAGCAAAATTTACGGGTACATGTCCACCTATCCGGTCAATTACAACATGGGGGCGACCGTTGCCAGCGTGCTGCTGCTCATATCCCTGGGTGCGGTAGTCGTTCAGAAAAAAATCCTGGGGCGCCGGTCGTTTGTCACCGTCACCGGGAAGGGGTTCCGGCCCAATATCATCAAGCTGGGAAAGTGGCGCTATGTCACGCTCTCCGCAAATCTTCTCTACCTGTTTGTCACAGCGGCTCTGCCCTACTTTGCCCTGCTGATGGTGGCCTTTTCCAAATACTGGTCCGGCCGGATCGATCCCAGCCTGTTCACCCTGGAAAATTTCATCTATGTGCTTTGGGAAGCCCCGCTGACGGTCCAGGCAATCAAAAACAGCCTGCTGATCGCTGTCTTTGCGGGTGCCGTATGCCTTTTTCTGGGCCTGATCGTTTCCTATCTGAATCTGCGCACCCGTCTGGCTTTTCGCGGGTTTCTCGACTTTATTGCAACCCTTCCGGTGGCGATCCCCGGGATGGTCATTGCCGTGGGGCTGCTCTGGGCTTGGATCATGGTGCCGCCCGAGATTTCTTTTACCCTCTTCGGCAAAACGCTTTCCATCCCCATTCCGGTGTATGGAACCATTCTCATTCTGGCCATCGGCTATATCACCCGCTATATTCCTTATGGTCTCAGAACGGTATCGGCAAATCTGATCAGTATCGGTTCCGAACTTGAGGAAAGCGCACGGGTTACCGGAGCAACGTGGTTGACGATGATGCGAAGGATCCTGCTCCGGCTCCTGCGCCCCGGACTGGCTGCCGGATGGATATTCATCTTCATATACTTTATTCGGGAGTTGGATGTTTCCATTCTGCTGTGGAATGAGCAGAGCATTGTCATTCCCGTGGCCATTTGGTTTCTCATGGAGGACGGCACCTACGGCACCATGTGCGCCATGGCCATTGTTCAGACCATCATCATCTTGATCGGCATACTGATATTCAAGCTTTTGGTCAAAGGGGAGATCGTCGAGCAGGCGTAGGCGAGGCTGAACCTCGAGATGAGGGGAAAAAGGCTATGAGCAAGATCGTCATCGAATCGCTCACGAAAAAATACAACCAGGTGGTGGCTGTGGATGATGTGAGCTTCGAATTGAAAGCGGGAGAATTTCTCACCCTGCTTGGGCCAAGCGGATGCGGAAAGACCACAACGCTCCGGTGCGTGGCCGGTTTGGAGTACCCGGATGCCGGGGAAATCACCATCGGCGATGCGGTCGTTTCCTCTGCCGCCCGTTCCATCCTTCTTCCCCCTGAAAAGCGGAACGTGGGCATGGTGTTTCAGTCCTACGCCATCTGGCCGAATATGACGGTATTTGACAATGTGGCCTTCGGGCTCTCCATCCGAAAAACCCCCAAGGAAAAGCTCCGGGAGCGCGTTCAGGAGGTCTTACGGCAGGTACGAATGGATGAATACGCCGGCCGGTATGCCACTGAACTGAGCGGCGGCCAGCAGCAGCGGGTGGCCGTTGCACGAGCACTTGCATTCAATCCCCGCGCGCTTCTCTTCGATGAACCGCTCAGCAACCTGGATGCCAAACTGCGTGAAGAGATGCGGGTGGAACTCTTGGACATCCAGAAGCGGATCGGGATTACCACGCTGTATGTCACCCACGATCAGGTGGAAGCGATGGCCATATCGGATCGAATCGCCGTAATGGACAAGGGAAAAATCGTTCAGATGGGCTCCCCGGAAGAAATTTACAACAAGCCGGTCAATACCTTCGTTGCTGGATTCATCGGAACGACCAATCTGGTGCGCGGCAGGGTTCTGGAGGCTCCGGCGGCTCCGATAGCGCAGGGAATCGTTGAATTCGGCGGTGAAAACGAAACGGTTCGAATACACTGCAGTTTTCCGGGAGAGATCGTCAAAAGCGGTCAGGTGATGCTTTCCATGCGTCCCGAACATCTCTCCATGTCGCCTTGGATATCCGAAGCAGGCCCAAACACCTTTACTGCCAAGGTTTCCCACAAACTGTTTTTAGGAGACTGCGTCAGCTATTATTTAACCGTTGGTGGGCATGATTTCAGGGCCAAATCACCTTCACACATTCACGCAGCGGTAGGCAGCGAGGTATCCCTTGCCATTGATCCGGCCCACGTGGTCGTGGTGCCTTGCGAAGTCTGAGTACTTTGAAATGAACTGTCAAACGGACCGCAGCCAAGTCGTTTTTGCCGCGCTGGTAAAAGCCGGCTACAATTTTGCGGTTACCCTGCCGTGCGGGATGCTCAAACGTCTCATCCAGCTGATCGAGGCCAGCCCGGACATCCTCCATGTGCCGCTTGCCAGGGAAGAAGAGGGGGTGGGCATTGCCGCCGGTGCGTACCTTGGGGGCAAAAAGCCGGTGATGGTCGTTCAGAGTTCGGGGGTTGCCAATTCGCTGAACAGCATCGCCTCGCTTTCCATCGCTTACCAGATGCCGCTGCTGATCATCATGAGCTATCGCGGAAGTCTCTACGAATTTGCACCCTCCCAGGTCCCCCTCGGTCTGGGACTGGAAGGCATCCTCAGATCTCTGGGCATTCCCTACTTTCTCTTGGATGAGGGCGACACTGCTGAAACCCTCATTCTCGGCGCCGACCGCCTGGCTCGAGCGGCAGGTCGTCCGGTGGCCGTTCTGCTCACCCGGCAGCCCCGGGGGAATCCATGAAAAGATACACCTTTCTGGAACGAATCGTCCAACAGGTGAGGGACGAATTGATCATTGCCGGGGTATCCCCCACCAATCATGAACTCTTTTCGATAAAGGATTTGCCCACCAGTTTTTATATGCGGCACTCGCTGGGAATGGCTTCTTCGATCGGACTGGGTCTGGCACTGGCACGGCCGGATAAACGGGTGATCGTGCTTGAAGGAGACGGCGGGTTACTCATGAATCTGGGGGCTCTGGCAACCATCTCCACCCAGCAGCCCAAAAATCTCATCCTGTTTGTCCTGGATAATCGCTGCTATGAAAATACCGGCTGCCAACCGAGCGCAACGGCACATCGAACGAAATTGGAAGTTGTTGCGCAAGGGGCCGGCATCGATACTGTCTATCGGTGGGGAAATATCGGTGAGGTCGAAGCGAACCTTTCCAGGATCCTCTCGGAAGAAGGACCCGCGGTGGTGGTCGTTGAGATCGAAACGGGCCGGGAAACAAGCACAATGATCGATATCGGAATGGTGGAAAACAAACTTCGATTTATGCAAACCCTTGCAGAAAATTAAGTCACGCCAGACAATTTGCTCCTCCAAAAGAACGACCCACTCAAGACACCGACTTTCTGAAGAAGGTGTTTTTCAACATAATATTTTGATGTAATTTCTGTATGTTATGTAGAATTAATTTTTTCGAATCTATCCAAATTAAGCACTGATAATATGGTTTTGATTTATCCGATTATCCTGCTACAATCTGGAACACGCGTTTGCTCAATTCAATTGCCGGCAGCTTTTTATGAAAATCAAGTTTTCCGTCAAGACAAAAATATTTCTGGTCATCCTGGCGCCCTCCTTGCTTCTGTTTTTTGTCATTTACCTTGATTATCGGAATCTCAACGCTCTGGGCAGCAGTGCGGAATCGATTCTTTCAAAAAACTATAAAAGCATTCAGAAGGCCCAGCAGGTCCGTCAAATTGTCGAAGCCACCCAAAATCGTATCCTCTCGACGATATTTCTGAACCCTGAGCCCATTGCCGAGGTGCCCGTATCGATTCCGGAAATTACAAGACTTCTTTCCGATTGCAACGATAACGTCACAGAAGCCGGAGAACAAAAAATAATCGACACCCTCTTTACGGAGGTTAAACGATACGAAGCGGCCCTTTCCCTTTTGACGAGGGCTTTCCATCTGCACAAGCGGGAGCGACTGTATCCCTTGTCCTATGATTTCATCAGCATTTCGGCATCCATGAATTCCAAACTGAATGATCTTGTGCTTATCAATGAAAAAGCGATGGAGACCGCTGAAAAAAGAACAAAGCGGGTTGCAGAATCAGCGCTGCAATACTCGACAGGCTTGTTGATCCTGGCCATCGTATTTACCCTGGTATTGAGCTACCTGCTGTCCAAAAGAATTTCCCAACCGCTCATTGGATTGGCGCAGAGTCTTTCCACCATCAAGGAAGGCAGCGGGGACTATCCGAAAATTGCCTCAACGACCCGGGATGAAATCGGTTTTTTGACCCGGGAGTTCAACCGCCTTTTCGAACGGCTGAAGATTTATGACCAGATCAGCCAGGATAAGCTGACGGCCGAAAAACTCAAGGCGCGCCAGGCCGAAGAAGCCAAGGCCCGATTGATTGCAGATCTTTCCCACCAGCTCAAAACACCGATGACCTCTCTTTCCATGAGTGTAGGGATGCTTGCAGAAAAGGCCGATCGGCTGAAACCGGTTCAACGGTCAACGCTTTTTGAAACCGCACGGGAGGATTGTGCAAAACTGACCGAATTGATCAACGAACTGGTCGATACGGCAAGGCTCGAGGGGATGGTCAGGCCCAGGGCCAAGGAGTTGATCCATATGGAAGCGCTCATTGCCGAGAGCATAAAACCGCTTCTTCAACAGGCCAGGGAAAAAAACATCGACCTGAACATCGATATCGAAGCCGGCCTTTTGCCCCTTGCCATCGATTCCCTCAGGTTTCCGTGGGTAATCACCAATCTGGTCGGAAACGCCGTTCGATACACCGGCAAAGGGGGCAAAATTACCCTCCGGGTGCAAAAACTCGAAGACCGCTATTACTTTACCTGCCAAGATACGGGCATAGGGATAGAAGAGAAATACCTATCCAAAATATTCGATCGCTTCACCCAGTTTTCCGAACGGGAAAAGAGCGGTACCATCGGGCTTGGGCTTGCCATCGTCAGGGAGATCATCGAACAGCACGGCGGAGACATCAGGGTGCAAAGCAAGATCGATCAGGGGACGACATTTACGTTCTGGATTCCGGTCCGTCAGGAAGGCGAATATGAAGAAAAAGGTACTGATCGTTGACGATGATAAAAACATTCTAAAAACCCTTCAGATCTACATCGAAGACATCGGTTTGCAGGCCCTTACCGCTTCCACCGGTGAAAAAGGGCTGGACATATTCAATGCCGAAAGACCCGAAGTGGTCTTTCTCGATTTGAAGCTGCCCGACCAGGACGGCCTTTCTGTACTGAATGAGATTCTGAACACGGGCGTTAAGACCGATGTGGTGATGATCACCGCCTATGCGACGATCGATACGGCTGTTCGGGCCATCAAGCTGGGGGCTTTCGATTACGTTCCCAAACCCTTCACCCCCTCGCAGATTGCCCATGTTCTGGACATGATCGACAAAATTCATTCTCTGGAAAACAAAATCGACGAATTGAAAGGAATCGTACAGATAGGTGATTTTATTACCCGAAACCGCAAGACACGGAAGGTTCTGGAGACGGCTCGCCAGGCGGCTGAATCCAGCGCAAACATCCTGATCGGCGGCGAGAGCGGCACGGGAAAGGGGCTTGTTGCCCGCCTGATCCATGATTGGAGTGGACGGTCGGACGGGCCCTTTGTCACGGTTTCCTGTGCGGCGCTGCAGGAAAATCTCCTTGAAAGCGACCTTTTCGGTCATGCCAAGGGGGCGTTTACGGGAGCGCTCAAAGACAAGGCGGGTAAACTCCAGCTGGCAGAGAGAGGGACCGTATTTCTGGACGAGGTGTCCGAGATGACCCCCGCAGTTCAAGCCAAATTTTTGCACTTTCTTCAGCATCGCGAATTCGAACGATTGGGAGATCCCAAAACCATCCGTGTGGATGTACGGGTCATTGCGGCCACCAACAAGGATCTTGAAGATTTAATACGCGAAAACCTCTTCAGAGGGGACCTCTATTATCGGCTCAACGTGGTCGAGCTTTTTCTGCCGGCCCTACGCGAACGGCCGGAAGATATCGAAATTCTTTGCGATCATTATCTCAAAAGATTTTCCCGGCTCAATCACAAGCGGGTGGCTGAGGTCCGGCCGGATGCGTTGGACTTGCTCCAAACCTACCGCTGGCCCGGAAACGTTCGGGAACTGGTCAACGTGATCGAAAGAGGCGTCATCCTCTGCAAAGGCAAGCAGCTTGCCCCGTCCGACCTGCCCGCCCACATTGCAAACTTCAAGGCCGACGCCAAAAACGGTCTTGATTTTAAAACTATTGCCGAAATGGAAAGCGCACATATCCAAAACGTCCTGACGCAAGCATCGTCAATGGAAGCCGCCGCTCAGATTCTGGGCATCGACCCGGCTACCCTTTGGCGGAAACGGAAAAAATATCATCTCGAATAGGCTTCGTGCAGTTTTCAATGCGCAGGTCTTGCAAAATGCATGTTATTCCTTCCTCTTATCGGCCCTGTTTCTATAACCAACTGTTTTAGTTAGATTATAATCTCTGGCATCCTCTTTGCTTTTCTCAAAACCAGGAAGACGCACCAAGACACGAAGATTCAATCGTGGGGAACTGCCTGCACCGTCGGGTTGCCATTTGGAGGATGAAACCTTGCACCACTTATCACCGATTCCGCAAACAGATGATCACCGCTCCGTCCTGGTTTGGTCGGGAGAAGATACCGTCAAGCCTTGCGGGGATGGAGAGACCTGGGTTTCCAGTTCGATCCGATGCATGAGCGAAGCCACCGAAAACCCTTACGATTTCATTCTGATTCAAATGACAAAAAGGTCATCGGAGGAAATCCCTCGGGTGCTGGAGTTGTGCGCCATGCTCAAAAAGAATCGGCACACACGCGCGATTCCCATCGGCGTTTTGCTTTATTCGGCAAACCGGCAGCTCATCGAGCAGCTCAAACAGGCCGGTGTCGATTACGTGAAGATCCAAAACGCCGGAAACCAATCTGCCCGGGCAGATGAAGCCCACCCCCCTTCGGATTGCCTGGATCAAGCCGATCCCATCGACCAGGTCTTGTTGGGCCTGTGCCCGCACATCCATTATTCCCCCATCGATCCGGGAAGGGATCTGGTGACCTGCGGGGCCTACGCAGACTGGCTGGTGCTGGGGCCCCGGACCCTAAGGACCCTGTGCGAAACCCCCCGCCATAGGACCTGTCCCTACTACCAGAGCCCGAAAGTCAGATCATAGAAGACCCATCGAGGGAAAGATCTCATGGAAAAATACATGGATCCCAAATACTGGAACTTACCTTCGCTATCGGGGATGCTGCTCAAGAGAATCCGCCGGATGCACTCGGCGACCGTTTTGGTGCTCAGCTTTATTTTGGCCATCCTTGCGGGCACCTTCCTGTTGATGCTTCCTGCGGCGACGGCATCGGGAAATATTGGATTTATCGACGCGCTGTTTACGGCAACCTCAGCCGTATGCGTCACCGGGCTGATCGTCGTCGATACCGGAACCTATTATACCCTTATCGGGCAATCCGTCATTCTGGTGTTGATTCAAATCGGCGGGCTGGGGGTCATGACCGTATCCGTCACCGTGTTTCGTCTGATGGGAAGAAGCATATCGTTTCGACAACGACTCATCATGCAGGATGTGTTTACGCATACCCCCCAGAAGGATATCCTGCATCTTGTAAAATCCATCTTTGTATTTACCGGTTCGGTTGAACTGCTGGGGGCCGGGCTGCTTTTGATCCATTGGATCAAAGAATATCCTTTTGGCAAGGCCTTATACACCGCCTTGTTTCACTCGGTGTCGGCGTTTTGCAACGCCGGGTTTTCCACCTTTTCAGACAGCATGATGAACTATCGCGCCGACCCGCTGTTGAATATCACCATGTGCCTTCTCATCGTGTTGGGGGGGATAGGATTTCCCGTGCTCTATGAGCTGTTTCTTTCGGCCACCCAGCATCCGACAAATCGCTTCAGAGTGTCGATTCATTCGAAAACGGTTTTGATCACCACTGCAATTTTAATCGCCGGAGGAGCCATTCTCTTCGGCGTGTTGGAGAAAGATGCGGTTCTTGGGGGAATTTCCTTCAAAGAACGCCTGCTCGCCTCCCTCTTTCAGTCGATCACCTGCCGTACGGCCGGATTCAATACGGTGGATATCGGTGCGCTGGGGACAGGAACCCTGGCCGTTATGATCGTTTTGATGTTTTTCGGCGCCTCGCCGGGCTCATGCGGGGGCGGGGTGAAGACGACCACGCTGGCTTTGATCGGTGCCTTTGCCTGGAGCCGGGTAAAAAGAAACAGCCGGGTGAATGTATTCAAAAAAAGCATACCTGCAGAAACGATCGCCAAAAGCACCTCTTTGATCCTGATGGCCCTCGGATTCATCGCCCTCATCTTTTTTCTGGTTCTTCTGAGCGCTGCGGACGACGACGCACAGCATCATGGCGACTTTTTGTTGTACCTGTTCGAAACCGTTTCGGCATTCGGTACGGTGGGGCTTTCCATGGGGGCCACCCCCACCCTGACCGGGTTGGGCAAATTTTGGATCATTCTGATGATGCTCATCGGCAGGGTGGGGGTGTTGACTTTTTCTTATATCATCACCGGCATCGCAGCGATCAAAGGCATCGAGTATGCCGAGGAAAATTTGATGATCGGATAATGGGGAAAAACCATGAAAAAATTTACCGTGATCGGTCTGGGAAATTTCGGTCTGTATGTGGCAAAGACCCTCTTTGAAGAGGGGCACGAAGTGATTGCCGTTGATTCGGATAAAGCCCGGGTGCAGGCGATCAACTCGAGTTGCAGTGAAGCCATTGTCCTGGATGCGACCGAAAAGGATCAGCTGAACGCCCTGGGGCTTGAAACCATGGATGCGGTCATCGTCTCAACCGGAACCAAGATCAGCACCAGCATCCTGATCTGTCTTTTTCTGCAGGAGATCGGGGTTAGAAAGATTCTTGCAAAAGCGGTGGATCCAGACCACGGCAAGATCCTCAAAAAGGTCGGGGCCACGGAAATCGTTTATCCCGAAAAAGACATGGCCGTTCGCGTGGCCAGGGGGCTGTCCACCCCGAATATCATGGATTTTATCCCTCTTGCGGAAGACTATACGCTCGTACAGGTGGACCCGCCCAAGGCCTTTATCGGAAAAAGCCTCAAAGAGTTGGACCTTCGGGCCAAATACAAAGCGTATGTGATCGCGATCAAAGAACTGGTTCCGGAAAACTTTTTACTGGTGCCCAACGCCAATTTTGTCATAAAGGACAGCGATCTTTTGATGATTCTGGGAAAAACCGATGACATCCGAAAAATAAAAGCGCTGAAGTGAGCCCGCAAGAATTTTAGGGGACGAACACCGCCTTGACGAATCCCAATCCTCCGAAAGACGCCCCGAAGACATCGTTGGGAGCGATTTCGAACGCCTTGATCAGAGATCCCGAAAGAATGATTTCCCCGGCCTCCAGGCTTTGTCCATATTCGGCGAGCTTGTTGGCCAGCCAGGCCACCGAATTGGCCGGATGCCCCAACACCTCCGCCCCCGCGGCGGTGGCGATAATAGAGCCATTCCGCTCCAGGACCATCCCCACCGTTCTCAGATCGATCGCCTTGACGTCGGTCATGACGCTTCCCAAAACGAGCATTGCGCTTGAGGCGTTGTCGGCGACCGTGTCCGCCAGTTTGATCTTCCATCCTTCGATCCGGCTGTCGATGATCTCAAAGGCGGGCATGACGCCTTGGGTGGCCTGAAGAACCCTGGACAGGGTGACCCCGGGGCCCTTCAACGGTTTTTTGAGAATAAAAGCGATTTCCGCTTCGACCCTGGGCGCAATGAGCGTTTTCAGGGAAACCGGGGTCTCGGAATCGAAAATCATATGATCGATCAGGACCCCGTAGTCGGGCTCGCTCACCCCCAGCATCTGCTGGATGCCCTTGCTGGTCAGTCCGATTTTTTTGCCGATGAGACAACGGCCCCCGTTCAGCTCCCGCTCGATGTTGGCGGTTTGAACCGAGTAGGCCGCCGCAACATCGAAATCCGGATAGGTTTCGGTCAATGGCTTTATGGGTGCCCGTTTCTGTTTGGCTTGATACAGCGCATCGGCGATGGATGTCAAAACCGGTTTGTCCATGTGGCTTCCCTCTTTACGGTGTTGAAGCGAAATAAAAGATCCGGTTCAAAATAGGGTAAAAAAAGAGCCCGAGGTCGCTTTAACGGCCATGAATATTTCAGAAAAAAAGTTTGCCGTCAACCGGAAACAGACCGGAGTTATTAAGGGCCTCATAACTACCTTTGCATCGATGGCCCCCTCACCCTGCCCGCTCCCCCATTTTGGGGGAGCGGGCAGGGTGAGGGGGCCTGAACCGGTCAATACGATTTCGAGACGGTTAATAATAGGCTGCTTGGTGCTGGGGCGCGTTGATCCGGCAAATTCACCAGATTTCTTGCATTTTGCAATCCGCGGGTCATGCATTGTGCAAGAAATTTATATGGATCGGCCCACACCGGTCTTCCGAAAATGGCACAACAATCTGGATTTATGCGAAAATTTTGCATTGGCACCGGACCTGCATAAATTTTTAGCATCTACCGGAAGGCCTTGGAGCGATTGTGGAAGACCTGAGCCACAAAGAAAACCGCGAAGATGAAATCGCACCGGCCGTATTTCATTGCCCATTTATCTATTATCAGCCGGTTTTTCAGAAAGAAGATGTCGTAAAATGCAGGGCTTGTCGAAATCGTCTGGTGTTAAGTCCACGGCGGCGAAAAGCGCTCTGTGAATCGTCAGCCCATCTGAACTGCAGATATTTTCAAAATCCGAAATTGCCGCCCAAAAGAAGATTCCAGAGCGATGGCGTCAACGATCCTATGCTGAAGGGATAAAGGAAATTGAACCTGAATGATTCAAAAAAAGTAACGATTGCAGTGATCCACGTGTTATTGCTGATGGGTATAGCCCTGTATTTCTCTGAAACCGGAAACAAACCCCGGCCAAGCTTTATGATCAGAGATGAAAGACAGGTTTTGGGGGTCCGGGGGGAGATCTCCAGCGATGAAAACCAGAAAGAACTTACGCAACGTATCGATACGCACCTGTCCATATTGAAGGAAATGGAAGAAACCGTTAAAAAGATATCCGCTGCAGAATCGGAATTGAAGGAGGAAATTGCAGGACCGCACCCTAGCGATAAAAGAATCGAGGGACTCCTTGATGAAATATCCCTTTTAGAAGACACCCTTCAACGGCTGACCCCTTTCAGGAGTCTGAGCAAAGGCCGGCTGATTCCTCGGATGGCAGACGGCTTTATCGGAAGAGGTCCGATCATCCGGTCTCTGCATTTCCATAATTCGTAGATTATCGGAAATCCCCCCACCCTCGTATGGGATACGAAGGTGAGGGGAAGCGGAGTCCAGGATGGCTTGAGCCTTATTGCCCCGGTTAGCCTTTCTTTGTTTTCTTTTTTGTCGGAATAAATGCCAGCCCGATAAATACTACAATCAGCCCGGCAACCAATAGGTATTCCATCACATTTTCACTTCCAAACATAAGCCCCCTTATTTAAGTTGTTCCGCATTCATCGGGCGGCGCCATACTCCCACAAAGATCACGCATGCTCCGATGAAGCCCAAAGCGACCTTAACCGTATGGACCGTCGAGCCTGTTTCCGTTGAAAGGAGCAGCGCGGGTGCCAATAAGACACTGCCGATGACCATCACGATGATCGCCTGGGTTTTGGTCAGCTCCCATTTTTTCCCAGACGGTGCGGGTGCTTTCTCAACCATGTTTTCTTCTCCTTTATGCGGCTTTTGTTTGATTTGAGGGTATTTCATTGATTTGGAATTTGCGGGTTTTTTTATTGAACCAGCCCTCGTAAAGAACAAGGTCCGGATGCGTGTCGAAGCTTTTGTAATTTTTGACCATCACTCTTGCAGAAGCGGTTTTTGCCGGATCGTAGATGCGAATGTTCTTTTCGTCCCGGGAATCCGGCTTGTCCGCCATAACCGCCTTTAGTGTCCACACCCAATCCGGATTTTTTTGCAGGGAAACGACCATGTGCATTCCGATCGCTTCGGGGATATCTTTGGGCCGCGGAAGTTTTTCAACCGTTCCTGTATTCACCGATGGTCCTGATTTTTTCCAAAAATTCCAGTTCATTGTTTTTGCCTCCTGATGAATTGTATGTTTCGATCCGAGTGTTCGGTTTCAAACGCTTCCTTCTCACAAAAGGGTCAAGACACCTATCGGCCTCGCAAAAGGGTCGATAAATCCAGCTCTTCCCGTGCCTTACCTGTGCAGGAGGAATCCTGCACGCCTGATGGTGGTGAGAATTTCAGATCAGATTTTCTACGGAGTTAATAGGATCAGCCGTGGCGGTAGAGAGGAGGTGCTCGGATAGGAATTACCGTTCTGTCTATGCGGTGGACAACGCCGGTGTTGTCCTCAAACAAGAACGGCAAGGATTTCCGGGTGAAAACAAGCAGCGGTCGACCGCTGATGAGTGCGGCTTTGAGCAGATCATCAAAACCACCGGTCATCCGGTTCCGCGTAAGCGTTGCGGAGACTGAAGCCGCCCCAGCGAAGGCACAGATGATGAGAACGGGTTTGGAGTCAACGCCTGCGGTGTGCAATGCCCCCAGCCAGGGGGTCATCGTGGCGGTCGGCGACAGGCACAGGATAAGAAGGAAAACCAGCGTGGCCCGGAACCGTTTAGCGGTAGCTACCGGCATACGTCAACTTATTTTCGTCAAGGATAGGCGATCACGTTTTCGAAAAGAATTATCGCAAAAGGATAAAGGTTTGTCAATAGACCCGGTATGCCGTGCCGATCCACGATCAAATCCACGATCAAATGACTTGCGCTGGGGATTCTCATCGCTTATCCTTAGCCACTGAAACGTGCTGAAGGATCCTCATTTCATTGAACGACAAACCCCATAGATTTTTTTACGGATGGTTTTTGCTTCTGCTCTGCCTGAGCAACATCATGATTTCAGGCGGGGTGTCGCATTCCTTTTCGGTTATCTTTGTGGCCCTGCTTTCGGATTCCGGATGGCCCCGGGCCGAGCTGTCCGGCATCTTTTCTCTCTACATATTCGTTTTTTTCTCAGGCGGCATGCTGGTCGGCCCGCTGCTCGACAAATGGGGGCCCCGGCGGGTCATCCCCCTGGGCGCTCTCCTTCTGGGCGTCGGGCTTTTTGCCAGCAGCAGAATTTCATCACCCTTCCAGCTTTATTTGTCCTACGGGCTGCTCGCGTCCCTGGGATCGTGCGGCATCGCATGGCTGCCCAATTCGGTGGTGATATCAAACTGGTTTGTCCGCAGGCGGGGTCTGGCCGTCGGATTGATGATGTGTGGAAACGGTCTCGGTATACTGGTTTTCGTCCCCCTGGCGCAGGTCGTCGTTCAGTGGGCGGGCTGGAGAAACGCCTTCTTGACGATCGCGGTGGCGGCGATGGTGTGGGGGGTGCCCTTAAACGCGATTTTTCAACGGGCCAGACCCGAAGACAAAGGGCTCATGCCGGATGGAGAACCTCCGCCCTCCCGGAAGGCCCTCAACACTCCCCCTTCGGCAGCCACCGTGAATCCACGAAGCTGGACCTTGTCGGATGCCATGCGCCACCGCTCTTTCTGGATGATGTGTCTTGCCATGTTGTGCAACCCCTTTGCCACGTTTACCGTGGTGCTGCACCAGGTGGCATGTGTCGTGGAAAAAGGGTTCAGCCCGATGTATGTCGCATCCGCGTTCGGCCTTGTGGGCGTTTTCGCAATGCTGGGCCGTTTTCTGGGAGGAACGCTGTCGGATCGGATGGGGCGGGAATCGGTGTACACCATCTTCATGGGCTGCTTTGCGCTGGCGGTGTCGTTTCTGTTTTTTTTGACCCCGACGCATTCCTGGATGCTTCCCATCTATGTGGTGCTCATGGGGTTCGGCATGGGTGTCGGGGGGGCGATGTTTCCCCTGATGCTGGCGGATCTGTTCCCGGGTCCGAGCCTCGGCAGGATCATGGGGGTCTCCTCCGTTTTTGGGGCGGTCGGCGCCGGTTTCGGTTCCTGGTTTGCCGGGTACCTGTATGACGTTACGGGAAATTACACCACCGCGCTGCTGAGCGTCCTGGTGAGCATCTTCTGTGCGATCGCATCGGTCTGGCTGGCGGCCCCCCGGAAAACCCCTAACAGAATGATCTCCCAGACATGAACGCAATCATTGTCAGTGACTTACACATGGGTTCACGATTTTTCCTATACCCTGAGTTTGAGCGGTTTTTTAACCGGATACCGTATGACGGTGAACTGATCCTCAACGGAGACATCCTCGATAGTCCGAAAAGGAAACTACCCTTGCCGCACCGGAGGCTTCTGGATCGGATCGAAAGCCGGTCCCATCGGCAAAAGGTGATCTGGGTGCAGGGAAACCACGACAACGGATTTGTTCGAAGCGGTATCGGCAATATCGAGGTGAGACCGATTTACCACCTCGACAGGAGGCTTCTCATCACCCACGGTCACGATTTCGACGAGCTGATGCCGAAAAACCGGGCATTTATGAGGGCCTTTAAGTTTTTACATGAGGTCAGAATTCTCCTTGGCGCCAAGCCGGTGCATGTGGCCCATTACGCCAAGAGATGGAAGCGGCTATACGGCGCGCTGCGAGACAACGTGATGAGAAACGCCGTGTTGTGCGCCCGTGAAAACGGTTACGAGGCGGTCTGCTGCGGGCACACCCATTATCCCGAAGACCGGATGTGCAACGGCATACGGTATATCAACACCGGCGCATGGACGGAGTCTCCGCCCCACTATCTTTGGGTAACCGACACGACAATGAGTCTTGAATCCTTTTTGTTTCCACCCTCGGCTGGAAAGGACCCTCGGAGCTTTTGACTTGACTAAAAAGGGGTGAAACGGGAAACTGGGCGCGACAGACAAACGGATACGGTTTCCGATTACGGGTTGCCGGATACCATCGGATCAAAACGGATGCGAAAACGCCTGGTTCCCATTGCGCTGATCGTCCTGCTGGCCGCCGTCGGTGCGCTGGTTTACTGGGGGCAGCACCGAAAGCGTGCCGCCGAGCTCTACTATTCGGGCACCATCGATGCCACGGAAGCCAACCTTTCCTTTCAGGTGGGCGGGCGGGTGAATAACGTGTTTGTGGACGAGGGGCAATCCGTGGATACGGGACAGCCGCTGGCCGCCCTTGAACCGGACGAGTTTATCGCCGCTGTGGATCTGGCCAAAGGCAACCGTGCCCGAGCCCAGGAGCTCCTCAAGCAGGCCGAGGTGACCCTTGAAATTTATCGAAACACGCTTCCCGCCGAGGTCGACCGGGCCGAAGCGGCCGTTCGTACCCTCGAAGCACAGCTTCAGGAACTGGAAACCGGGTATCGGCGGCAGGAAATCGAACGCGCCCGGCTGGCATATGAAACAGCCCGGATTGCCCTTGAAGAAGCCAGGCGGGACAAGGCCCGATACGATACCCTGTTCGACAGAGGCATCATTTCCGAAAAAGACCGGGAAACCCGGGATTTTCGCTACGACACGGCATTGAAGGAGTATCAACGGGCAAAACAGGCCTACGACCTTGTCAAGGAGGGCTTTCGCAAAGAGACGATTGCATCCGCCCGTGCCAAGCTGGCCGAAAGCAAAGCGGTGTTGCACCAGGCGAAAAGCAACCTGAAAAAAATCGAAGCGGTGGAAGGGGAAGTCCTTGCCGCCCGGGCACAGGTTCAAACCGCAGAAGCCTCACTGGCGCTTGCCGAAATTCGACTCGGGCATACCCAACTCAACGCGCCGTTTGGGGGAATACTCACCAGCCGGAACATCGAGCCGGGCGAGGTCGTCACCGCCGGCCAGCAGGCGCTTTCCGTGGCGGACCTGACCCGTGTGCACCTTAAAATCTTTGTCGGGGAAACCGAGATCGGCAAGGTCAAGCCGGGGCAGGCGGTGGATATTACAATCGACACCTTTCCGGGTAAACGCTTTAAGGGAACCGTCTCCTACATCTCCCCCGAGGCCGAGTTCACCCCGAAGATCATCCAAACCCATAAGGAGCGGGTAAAGCTGGTCTACCTGGTGAAGGTTCTGATTGAAAATCCAAAGATCGAATTGAAGCCGGGAATGCCCGCCGATGCCTGGCTTCGTTGAAACCACCGTGCCGGCGGGTGCAGCCGCCGGATCCCCCAGCACCTATGTTCGTGTGGAATCGGTGAGCCGATCCTTTGGAACGCTTACCGCGGTATCGTCGGTTTCTTTCAGCCTCGCGCAGGGGAAGATCCTTGGTGTGCTCGGCTCCGACGGGGCGGGAAAAACCACCCTGCTGCGGATGATGGCCACCCAGCTCAAGCCGTCTTCAGGAAAAATCACCATCAACGGTCTGGACACGGTCGCCCAACCGGCGGGGGTAAAATCCTTGATCGGGTATATGCCCCAGCGCTTCGGCCTCTATCAGGATTTGACGGTGGCTGAAAACCTCGATTTTTTCATGGATATCTATAACCTTTCCGGGGCTGAACGGATTCGTCGAAAAGCGCATTACCTCGGGTTTTCCAACCTGCTCCCCTTTGCCGACCGTCTGGCCCGGGACCTTTCCGGGGGCATGAAACAAAAGCTTGGGCTTGCCTGTGTGCTGGTGCACCACCCGGACCTGTTGATCCTGGATGAGCCCACCAACGGGGTGGATCCGGTCTCGCGCCGGGAGTTCTGGGGTATTATCGAGGAGATGAAAACAAAGGGAATGACCATCCTGGTCTCAACGGCGTATATGGATGAAGGGGAGCGGTGCGACCATCTGCTGCTGATGCACGCATCAAAGACCCTGGAATTTACCACCCCCGGAGGTCTGAAGGCCGGATTTGACGATCTTGAAGCGGCCCTGATCGACCGGATAATAAAAGCGGACAGCGAGCTGGTCAATGACCGTTTCAGCATCTGACCCCGCACCGGCTTGGGTACCCGATCCGGCACGCGAGGCGGTTTCCGTCAGCGATCTACAAAAACGATTCGGCACCTTTACGGCCGTAGACCGGATCTCGTTTGCCGTGAAACGGGGGGAGATTTTCGGCCTGCTGGGTCCCAACGGTGCGGGCAAATCCACAACCATCCGGATGCTCTGCGGGATTATCACGCCCAGCGGGGGCGCCGGCCACGTGGCGGGGCTTGACATATTCCGCCAGTCCGAGGCGATCAAGCAGGCCATCGGATACATGTCGCAAAAATTCTCGCTCTATCTCGATATGACCCCCCAGGAAAACATCCGGTTCTACCTGGGCATATACGATGTTCCCGCATCGGCGTGGCGGGACAGAGCCGAATGGGCGCTGGAGACCGTCCGGCTGAAGGACGTCCGGAACCGGCTCACCCGGGAATTGCCCCCCGGCTGGCGCCAGCGCCTGGCCCTGGGATGCGCCCTGCTGCACCGGCCCAAGATCCTCTTTCTGGATGAACCGACATCCGGGGTCGATCCCATTACCCGCCGGCACTTCTGGGACTTCGTCCGGCACCTGGCATCCGAATCGGTAACGGTTTTTGTGACGACCCATTACATGGACGAGGCCCGGCACTGCGACCGGGTGGTCATGATCAACGAGGGGAGAATCGTTGCCATGGGCGCTCCGCCCGCCATTGTGACGCAGTTTTTTCCGGATCGACCGGATGCGGATTTAAACGACGTGTTCATCATGCTGATGTCCCGGAGCGGCCGATGAGTTTCAGGATCATCAAGGCCTTTGCCCGAAAAGAAGTTTACCACCTGATCCGGGATTTCAGAAGCCTCTACCTGGCCTTCATCATTCCGCTGCTGCTCATTTTGCTCTTCGGCTACGCGCTGAGCCTGGATGTGGAAAACATCCCCCTGATCGTCGTCGACCACGACCAAACCGAACCGAGCCGGGATCTGATCCACCGGATGGCGGCAACCCCCTATTTCAAATTGCTGGGGTATGCGCCCGATGCCCGGGGGGCCATCGAAAGGCTGGATCGAAATGCGGCAACCCTTGCGGTGATGATCCCGGCGGGGTGGACCCACACCCTGCGGGCGGACCGGACCGGTCCGCTTCAATTTATTATCGACGGCTCCGACCCGAACACCGCCGGGTTGACCAGAAGTTATATCACGGCCTTTGTTTCGGAATACAATCGGAAAGGGCTCGAGGCCCACCTGAACCGCAGCGGCCGGCAACCGATCCGCATGCCGGTGGAGGGGCGCATCCGGGTCTGGTTCAATGAAGACCTGGAGAGCAAAAACTTTATCGTGCCGGGAATCATCGCCATCATCATCATGATCGTCGGGGCCATGCTCACCTCGCTGGTCATTGCCCGTGAATATGAAGACGGAACCATGGAAACGGTGCGATCCCTTCCGGTCAGGGGGGTGGAGTTCCTGGCGGGAAAGGCGATCCCCTACTTTTTCATCGGGATGATCGACGTGCTGGTGGCGGTGTTGATGGGGCAGTTGCTCTTCGGGGTGGTGATGAAATCGAGCTTCTGGCTGATGGTGCTGGCGTCGGCGATGTACCTGGGGGTCGCGTTGAGCCTGGGATTGCTGATCTCCTCGCTGACAAAATCCCAGCTGGTCGCCAATCAGACCGCCATCCTGATCACTTACCTTCCCTCTTTACTCCTTTCCGATTTTGTCTTTCCCATCGTCAACATGCCCATGGTTCTTCAGAAGGCCACCGCCATCGTTCCGGCACGCTATTACATCGATATATTAAACGGCCTGTACCTTCGCAACCAGACCCTGGCGGCGCTCTGGCCCGATTACGCCATCCTGATGCTGATGGTTTCGGCCCTGGGGATCTTCACGCTTTTGCTCCTGAAGAAGGAGGGCGTATAGACCATGCGGTGGCTGCGGATTCGCGAACTGGTGCGAAAGGAATTCATCCAGCTGTTTCGGGACAAAAAAAACAGACCGCTGCTGATCCTTGCGCCGCTGATCCAACTGGTGGTTTTCGGCTACGTGGTGACCACCGATGTCCGCTGGGTTCGGGTGGGTCTTCTGGATCAATCCAAAACCCCGGAAAGCAGGCGGCTTGTGGATGCCCTATCGGAAAACAACACCTTTCGGATCACCCACGTGGCGGACCGGCCCCCAGCCCTGGACGCGCTTCTCCTCAACCGGGCGGTGGATATCACCGTTCAGATTCCCGAAGACTTCAGCCGCCGGATCCGAAGGGGGGAAACAGCCGTTGTCCAGATCCTGGCGGACGGCAGCATGAGCAGCATGGCGGCGGTCAGGATCTCCTATGTCATCACGCTGCTCAACGGCTTCAACGCCCGGTTGGTCCGGCAGCTGCATCCCCACCGGATCGCCTATGGCGAGCTGGATGCAAGAATTCGCACCTGGTACAATCCGAATCTGGACAGCCAGTATTTTTTCGTCCCGGCCATCGTCGCCTTCCTGGTCATGCTGCTGACCCTGCTGCTGACATCCATGGCCATCATCCGGGAAAAGGAAGCCGGGACCATGGAACAGTTGATCGTCACCCCGCTGAAGCCATTTGAGCTGATTCTGGGAAAGACCATTCCCTTTATCCTGATCGCCCAGGCTCAGATGGCGCTGGTTTCGGTTTTTGCCGTGGTCTGGTTCACGGTCCCCATGAAGGGAAGCATCCTGCTGCTGTTTTTCGCCAGCAGCCTGTTTTTGCTGAGCACCCTGGGCATCGGGCTGTTCATCTCGACGGTTTCAAAAACCCAGCAGCAGGCCATGATGACCAATTTTTTCTTCATTCTTCCGTTTTTTATGCTCAGCGGGTTTGTCTTTCCGATCGCAAACATGCCGGTAGTCGTCCAGTGGCTCACCTATCTGAACCCCCTCCAATACTTTCTGGTCATCATCCGGGGGATCTTCTTGAAAGGGACCGGGCTTTCCCTCCTGTGGCCCCAGTTTGCGGCCCTGGCCGGTATCGGTGCGGTGGTTTTTGCCGTGGCGGTGGTTCGCTTCAGAAAGCGTCTGGACTAACCGCTTACTGCCTGTCCTTTTTTCTTTCTTCTTCCTGCGCAAATTCCTTGAGCCCCTCGGCCAGGGCCTTGAGCTTTTTGTCCACAAGATCGTTGAGGGTCCCTTCCGGATAGGCGCCGTCGGGCCCGATCTGCCCGGCGGGTATGCCGGTAAGGATTTCAATGCCCTGGTCGACCGTCTTTACCGGGTAGATGTGAAACCGGCCGTTTTTGACCGCCTCGACCACATCCTTTCGGAGCATCAAATCCTTCACGTTGCTTTCCGGGATCATGACCCCCTGGGCACCGGACAGCCCCTTGTGCCGGCAGCAGTCAAAAAAGCCTTCGATCTTCTGGTTGACCCCCCCGATGGCCTGAATCTCCCCTTTCTGGTTGACCGATCCGGTCACGGCGATGGACTGTTTGATCGGAACCCCCGACAGGCTGGATAAAAGCGCATAGACCTCGGTTGAAGAGGCGCTGTCCCCGTCCACGCCGCTGTAGGACTGTTCAAAGGCGATACTGGCACTGATGGTCAGCGGTTTATCCTGGGCATACTTCTTTCGCAGATACCCGCTCAGGATCAGCATGCCCTTGTTGTGGGTGTTCCCGGAAAGTTCAGCCTCGCGCTCGATATTGATGATTCCGGCGCGACCCATGGATGTGGTTGCAGTGATGCGGGAAGGTTTTCCAAACATGTAGTCTCCCATGCTGTAGACGGCGAGACCGTTGACTTGCCCCACCCCCTCGCCGTCCGTGTCGATCATCAGGGTCCCTCGATCGATCATCTCCTGAATGTGTTCTTCAATCATGCTGGATCGGTAGATCCTTGCTTCAATGGCCTCGTCCACATGTTTTTCCCGGACCAGAGAGTCCTTATCCTGTCCGGCCCAATAGTCCGCTTCCCGCATGAGGTCGGTGATGACGGGAAAGCTTGTAGAGATCTTCTCCTGCCGGCCGCTCATTCGAACGGCCTGTTCAACCAGGGCGGCGACGGCCGTCCGGTCAAAGGGCTTGAGCTTATCTTCGTCCGTTTTCATCTTGATGAACTCGGCGAACTGCCGGATCGATGTCTCGTCCTTGTCCATGGAGGTGTCAAAATCCGCCCTCACCTTAAAGATCTTCTTCACGTCCTCATCGTAGGCGAGGAGAAGATGGTACAGGTATTCGTCGGAAATGACGACCACCTTCGTGTTCATTTCAATGGGCTCCGGTTTCAGGCCCGTGGTGGTGAAAAGATAGAAGGGGTCGTAGGTCTGGATCTCCATCTTCTTGGTTTTCAGAGATCTCTTGAGGGCCGGCCAAACGCCGGGTTCAACGATCGCATCGAGCAGATTGAGGACCAGGTAGCCCCCGCTCGCCTTGACAAGAGAACCCGCCTTGATCTTGCTGAAGTCTGTCCGCCACACGCCGCTGCGATCAACAACCCTCTCGATGCTTCCGAAGACGTTCCTGTAAGTCGGGAAGGATTCGATCAACACCGGAGGCCCTTTCTGCTCTCCGTTATCCACCAGGAGATTAACGTGATAGGGCTGAAAGGAGTCGCCTTCGGGCAGCAGAAAAGGCATGCCGGGAATGGCCTGTTGGGCTTGGCTTGCAAAGATCTGAAGGTTTTCGGTCATGTCCTCAAGCATGTCGGCGAGATACTGATCGATCTCCTTGTTTTGATATTTCTCTTTGAGCGGGGCGGCAATCTCCGTAGCCACCTTCATGAACATGAGCTTATCCATCTTTTCGATGGTTTCCTGCACCTCTTTTTGAAGGTCTCTCAACTCCAGGAAAATCTGATCTATTTCCTCCCTGAGGACGACCTGTTTTTCTTTCAAGCCCTCAAATTCATCCTTCGGGAACCTCCCCTTCTCCACCATGTCTTCGACCTGATCGATGTGAACGGGATTCCCGTCCACCAGAGGCATGACCTCGGGCCGTTTGACCTGACCTACCTGGATATCCACGAGGGCAAAGCCTTGTTCCCGGACCTTCTTGTCCAGGTCCTTGAAAAAGCTCTTGCCCTTTTTTTCGTACTCCACCATGACCTCTTTCTTGCGATTCAGATATTCCTGGCTCTCAAAGAGCTGAGGGACGTCCTTTTTCAGGGTATCCACAAAATCGCGGATGTCCTTTCGGAATTTCCTCCCCATGCCGGCCTGCACCCGAAGGAGGATGGGGGCTTCGGGGGTCTTGAAGTTATTGACATAGCAAAGGTCATCCGGCGCCTTGCCCTGTTTCTTGGCCATCCCCTGAAGCAATATTTTGACGGTCGCCAGCCTTCCCGTGCCGGCGATTCCCGTGACAAAGATGTTGTATCCGGGTTTGTCCATTCCCATGCCGAACTTGAATGCCTCTACCCCTCTCTCTTGGCCGATGATCTCTTTCAGGGGCTTAAGGTCTTCAATGGTTTCAAAGGCCAGGGTGGCCGGGTCGAGTCTCCATCTCAGTTTTTCAATAGGCACCTCTTTACCTGGTATCTTGTTGGGCATTGGTAGGACCTCCTCAATCTTATGTTCGTTGGCTGGTGGGCGGCAAAGCGCTTGAATCCCGCGAAAGACGACTGGGCGATACGCGACGGATCACCTCACCTTGATTTTGATTTCCCGGGCCGCCTCAGGCTTGCACTTGGGCATAAGGATGGTCAGGACGCCGTCCTTGTAGGAGGCCTTCACATCCTCGATAAGGATTTTGCAGGGGAGTTGGATGGTTCGAGAGAAGAACCCGTAATTTTTTTCCCTCCTCAGATAGTCTTCACCTTCATCGACCAGGTCTT
>ENA-OSEO01001290-OSEO01001290.1-sediment-metagenome-genome-assembly--contig:-NODE-1290-length-47606-cov-7.353426_pt1 | contig 47606 bp, 38 predicted proteins | sample MGYA00237883_ERZ534232 | MGnify/ENA metagenome assembly ERZ534232 | reverse complement strand
GGCATGGCCACGCAAAGCGTGGCCATGGGACGACGAACGCCCCCCTGCATCGCCAGGACATGCCCACGCAAGCGTGGGCATGCCCACCCGACTCCCCAAAGGGATGACCCCATCGGGTCCTCGCCCCGCGAGAACCGGCTCAATTTACGCAATTAGGCCTTGATCCTCAGAAGCTCGCCCTTGTACAATACGCGACGTTCATGGGGCAGAATCCGGCCGGGAGAAGCCATGACAGGAACGACCGTCCGCATAGTCCTGGCGGCCATAGCGTGCGGCCTGTCGAATCGCCGCGGGCGACTCCGGGGCAGCGGCCTTCGACTATCGGGCCGCCCGCCGGGTGCCCTGCGAGCTTGGCCGTAGAAGACCTTGCCTACCGCAGTGAGATAACGGGATTGGAGGATGGAGCCGATGTGGCTGGTCGCGCTTGGGGCATTATGCGGCATATTCGCCGCCGGATCGGAGCTGCCGCCCCGGTGGACCGCCCGGCCCAACTGGCAGCGCGTGCAGCCGAACATGACGACCAGCGAGGTCTACCACCTGCTGGGCGAGCCCACGGAGACGCTCGAACGCCCCAACTGGACGGTATGGTGCTACCAGGACCCGTGCCCGAAATCGCCCGATGGCGTGGTCATCGGGCTGCCGGCCGACGGCTTTATCAGGTTCATCACGGCCGAACGCGACCCCCGCACGGGCCGTCCTCTCCCCGCCGCCCTTCTCGTCGTCGAGCAGATCCGCGAGCCGGACTGGTCGCGGGTGGCCACGGGCGAGCCGGAGGACGAGCCATCGCCCGCCCCGCGCCATCGATCCCGACGCTGGACCCGGCGAGCCAACTGGGTGCACGTGCAGCCCAACATGACGCCCGGCCAGGTCCGGCAATGGCTGGGTGAGCCCCTGGAGAAGGTCCAACGGGCGGGCTGGGCGGCGTGGTCTTACCAGGATCCATGCCCCCGCTCGGAGGACGGGACCATCACCGGTCTGCCGACCAGGGGCTTTGTGCGGTTCATCGCCGTCCGGCAGGACCCCGCGACGGGCACCCGGCTGGCCGAGCCCGTTTTCGTGGTCGAGCGGGTCTATGAGCCCGACTGGTCCCGCGTGGACGCCGACGGGCCCGTGACCTGGCCTGTCGAGGAGCCATCCGCACAGTCCCCCATCCCGCCATGGCAGATGAACGCGGCTCGACGGCAGACGCGGGCCCCCGAGGACACATCGCCGAAGAGCCCTCCCCCGTGGGCGGCGGCACGTCCACCCCGGCCCGACAACAGTGGTCCCGCCGCGGCCCCGACGCGCGAAGAGCCCTCGTTCGCGTCCCAGGGAATGGCTTTCTTCTGCATCGCCGGGGGCGTCATGTTCGGCATGGCCGTCATGATCGCCCTGCGACGAGGCCCCGGTTAGCCCAAAGCGGTGCGGACGCCGATGCACGCTGTAACCGGCGAAAAAAGCGTCGAATCCCCGCAAATGGGCCTTGATCCTCACCTGCCACGCACCGTAAAATATCAATGGTTCATGGGTCCAAATCCGGAGGGAGGTAACATGAAGTTCAAGCTTGCTTTTGCCTATGGCCTGCTGGGTCTGCTCGTGTCCTTGGGCTTCGCGGGACAGGTCGTCGTTTACTCCAACGATTTCGAGCACGCCGTGGGGCCCGAGTGGTCCAGCCATGTTCGCAGTTCTACCCCTGTTGGCGCACGCCAGTTCTTGGGTGAGTTTAGCTCTGGAACAGTGACGCTCACCCTGAGCAATCTTCCACCCCATACAGAGGTGAGCGTCCGATTTGACTTGTTCATCCTGAAGAGTTGGGACGGCCAAGGCCCGGAGGGCGATCCCTCTGGGCCCGACAAATGGGGTTTCTCAGTAGCTGACTCTGAAATAGACTTCATTACGACTTTCAGCAATCACCTGCCTGGCGATTCATCAATTTACCCCGAGGGCAAAGAGCAGAAATACCCAAATGAATGGCCGGATGGAGAGAACATGCCCCCTTATTCTTGTGCCTCTGAAGTTGATAGCCTCGGTTATACCTATCACGGGCGCATGGATGCGGTTTACAGCATGACGTTTGTTTTCGACCACGATTCTGATCGTCTCGAAGTGTCATTTTGGGCAGAGTTAACCGGCGGGATTTCAGATGAGAGCTGGGGCCTGGACAATATCGCCATCTCGCTTTTGTTGAATGAAGCGCCTACGGTCGATGCCGGTCCCGATCTGACGCACCATTTCCCACCCGAGCATGTTCGCTTGGCGGGCAGTGTACAGGATGACGGGCTGCCAAAGGAGAGCGAACTGACGACTTTGTGGAGCGTGGTCAGCGGCCCTGGTCCAGTCGTCTTTGAGCCGAACGAATTCATCCTTGATCCAATGGCGAGTCTGTCGTTGCCGGGCGTGTATGTACTGCGTCTGACAGCTCGTGACGGGCAGCTTGAGGGCTTTGATGAGGTGACGATCACCTACACCTATGACACCAGCTACGTCGATGGCTCAGCGTTGGGTACTAATAACGGGTCATCGTGGGAAAACGCCTTCACATATCTGCAAGACGCTCTGACACTCGCTTCGGCGGGAACGGAGATTCGTGTTGCGGAAGGCACCTATACGCCTGGCGAATTCGTCTTGCTCGACCGACCGAGCCTCGGCCGGGCCGAGACCTTCGAGTTGAAGAATGGTGTCGTCGTATATGGTGGTTTTCCGGCAGGCGGCGGGACCTGGGAAGAACGGAACCAGGACACGTATCCGACGATTCTCAGCGGGGATCTGGACAGCAACGACGACACGGCATGGCCGGGGAACAAAGACGACAACAGCTACCATGTGGTGACCGCCAATCGTGTCCAGGCGAGTGCAGGGATTGACGGCTTTACAATTGTCGGCGGCAACGCCGACGCCGGATCCAGCCCGCACGATTGCGGAGGGGGCATGTACATCGGGTGGGCCAGCCCGACCATCCGTAACTGCCTGTTCAAAGAGAACAACGCCCGAAAGGGAGGTGCCATATGGGCCTATTACGCGGGACCGATCATCGAGCAGTGTCGATTTGAAGACAACTCGGCGATCTCCCGCGGCGGTGCGGTCTATTCGACGGTCTATGCGGCCTATGGAAGTGCACGTATCATGGGCTGTGAGTTCAAAGGGAATGCGGCCGGGGAGTATGGCGGGGCCGTCTACTGCGACAAGAGTCGCCCGCACGCCCTGAACAGTCTGTTCCACCATAACAGCGCCAAGAAGGGTGCGGCTCTATACAGTCATGGCACCAGCGAGGCACGACTGACCAACTGTACACTGAGTGGAAACACCGCGTTGGTGGAAGGGGGCGGGGCTTACGATTCCCCGGAGGCGACGACAACGCTGGGCAACTGCATCCTCTGGGGCAATACCGACGCCGGGTCTGCGGTCTGGGCCGCACAGGCCACGGGCGTCGAACCCGATATCTACTACTGCACCATCCAGGGCTGGATCGGCGGTGACCCCCTGTTTGCCGATCCGGACAACGGCGACTACCATTTGAAATCCGCCGCGGGCCGCTGGGACCCGGCTTTGGCCGACTGGGTGATCGATGATGTGAGCAGCCCGGCCATCGACGCGGGCAGCCCGTTTGCGGATGTCGGTGATGAGCCGGAGCCCCATGGTGGCCGGATCAACCAGGGCGCCTACGGCGGGACGGCCGAGGCGAGCAAGTCCCTGGGGCCGTTCAATATCGCGGACCTCAACCGGGACGGTGTCGTGGACATCCGCGACCACGCGATCATGGCCGAGAACTGGCTTCGCGGTCTGCCGACGGAGTAGGCCGTAAATAAAGAAGGGGCAGCCCACATCGGGCTGCCCCCGGTGCTCCCGTCCGTGCGAGCGAATATCAGCTCGCGGGCTCGCTACGTGGACGACCAGACGATCCAGTAGCCGCGGACCTCGCTGCGGGGGATGTCATCGCCCACGCTGCCGCGGCCCCAGAAGTGATCGTTGATGTTCGTCTCGCCGTCCTCGCCGATGACGCCCATGGTGGCCGTGTAGATCCGCTTGCCGGATTCATACGTCGCCGGCTGCACCTCGATGCCGGTCTCGAACCAGGCCTGCTTGACGGTCTTGCCATTGAGCAGCTTCTGGGCGTACTTCTTGCCCTCGCTGGTGTTGTCGAACGTGATGGTCTGGTAGCCGTTGAGCAGGTGCAGCCGCTGGAACGCCGGCCCCCACCGCTGGTACCACTGGCGGCCGCCGGAGACCAACTGCAAGGGCCCGCAGGCGGCGATGGCGATCCACTCGACGTCGTTCTGGCCCCAGCGGGCCTCGTCGTAGTGCAGGAAGCCGTCGTTGTTGTTGCCGGGGAAGGTGAACCCATCGCCGTTGGCATGGCCGGTGTAGAACACGGCATCGACGTTATCCACCCAATTGGCGTCGTCGCCGCCGGGGAACATGGGGTCCTTGAAGTCCCGCTCCCAGGCGTTGAAGTCGCCCCAGTTGAACCGGACGGTGACGCCCGCGTTGCTGAAGCGGTTGACGAATCCCTTGGCGTTGTCCTTGGAGCCGCCCAGCCCTTGGGACTGGCCCACCCATTCGGTGCCCACGTCGGTCACCCCGCCGACCAGCGGGCCGACCGAGCCGGCCAGCGTGAACTTGGTGATCTTGAGCGGCTCGATGGGCAGCGTCGCCTCGGCCTGCACGGAGATGCCGCTGGCGTCGGTCAGCGTGACGACCAGCGTCTCGGACTGCGGGATCGGCACCCCCCGCCGCGGCGCGATCACGTACTGCACGCCGGAGCCCGTCTCGTCGGACAGGTCGGTGGTGCTGGAGCTCCACGAGAAGGTGTACGGCGGATTGCCGCCCCAGTACTCCGTGCCCGCGAAAACCGTGTCGCCCTTAATATCGGCGAAGAGCTCGACCTTCGGCAGCAGGTCGTCATCCGCGCGGGGGTCCAGCGCCGGCACCAGCACCACCCGCAACAGGCGGTCCGGCCCGCCGGTCGGGCTGGGGATCGTCCCGCCGATGGCGTAGTGCGGCTGAATGGTCTGCACGTTGCCCGCCTCCGGCGTCGGCGCGTAGTAGACCATGCGCGTGGTCAGCTTGGCGTCACGGGGCAGATTCACGCCCTGGGCCTTGAGCATGGCACGGGCCTGGACTTGGGCCACCTCCAGGGGCTTGAGCGGATACTCGCGGATCTTCTGCACGGCCGGCAGCAACAGGCCGATCAGGACAGGATCGCCACCGCCGTCAAAACCGATCTTCAGCTTGGCGCCGGGCCCGACCAAGGGCACGCCGCCGATGTGGAACTCGTAGGTGACCTGCGTATCAAGGGCGGCCTGGATGATCTCACGGCCATTGGTGTCGACCGCCTGAAACATGCTGTGGTCGATCGCGGGCGTGGCGATGATCTCCGGCGAGAGCTCCAGCCCGGCCTCCCTCAGGGCCCCCTGGACCCGCTCCAGGGCCCGCTTCGGGTCATACACCTGCGGCTGGATCGCATCGAACTGAATCACTTCGCGTACACCGGGCAGTTTGTCTTCGTTGCCGGGTGTCTGGGCGATGATCTTCGTCGGAACGGCCAGGAACTTGTCGGAATAAAACCGCAGGGCCCCATCCTCGGCCAGGATATCGCCCTGGACGCCGAGGGCCTGGGCGAACTTGGCGGCCTGGTCCCTGGTGAAGCCGAACTGGGTGACCTCGAACACGGGCAGGCTCGTCGGCAGACACTCGGTAAGCCAGCGCTGCGACAGGATGGCCAAGTCCTCCATATCCACCACGCGGTCGCCGTTCATGTCGCCCTCGCAGTCGTTGCACACCGGCGGGGCCAGGACCATGAACCCGGGGGGCGAGGTCCGTGCCGTTGGAAAGTCCACACTATTCTCATTAGTGACAATGACGTTCACACAGGAGAAGTTGCCGATGCCCGCGGTTTCAAAATACAGCAGCCCCGGCCCGCTGACGTCCACGAACCGCAGCGTGAAGGTCTCGGGCCCCTCGACAACGACCGTGGGAAAGTCGATGTGGACGGGGTGATAGGGCACGGGGGTATTGGGAATGTCCGCGGTGACCCGCGTGGCCGCGAGGACCGGGCCCGTAAAACCAAACGAACGCCTCAATTCCGCCGTGAACTCATAGGACCCGGCCGCCGCCCCGTTCATTCGAACGACCACGGACGCAAAGTCCAGCCCGACGGTGAAGGCCAGGCCCCGCAGGTCGGCTCGATCCCCCGTTATGCCCACACCCTCGCAGGCGAGGATGGTGTCGCCGGGGTGCGCCGCCACAGGCGCGGCCAGCACCATGCCGAACAAGGCCAACACCACCTTCGCGGGTGCGGACCGGGGGGACATCAAAGAACGTTTGAGCATGTTCATGTTACGCCTCCTTCCAAACCATGATTGACGTCGGTCTCTTGCTTCAGATTGATGTTCTTACGCCACCGGCCCCACGCGGTTCCGGCGCCGTTCCACAAATCCGGCCACCTCCTGCCGGGCCCTCAGCACGAGAGGGTCGGACCGCGCTGCGCACGCGGCCCGATCCATCCCTCTCTCGAAGCGTCCTCACCACCTCCGAAGCCATCCTCTAATCGGCCGCGACGAGCGGCGGGCAGATGATGCACTCCAACCACTGTTCGGCCAGGATGGCCAGGTCCTGGATATTCACACAGCAATCCTTGTTCAAGTCCGCATCGGGGTAACCCCACGGCCCGCATTCGTCGTCGATGACGGTCACGGGAATCGGCGGCAGATAACCGTTTACGAAAACCGGATTCGGGCTGACCAAGCCCAGCGAGATGATCTCGGTGCGAATCCCGGTGGCCTCGTCGTCATCCTCGACCGCGACGTGGATGGACTGCGGAATATCCCAGTTTGACGCGTCGAAGACCAGGTCCGGCGGAGAAAGGATTAATCGCCCCCCCGGACTGCCCGGAAGGACCGCGACGAACATATCCTCCCCCGGTGACTCGGCCAGGCGTATCTGAATCGTGTCGACCCGGCCATCCTCGCCGACGGTCGTGTGCCCATCGGTCTGTTCGGTCTGCACCTTTTCGGGCAGGCACCACGTGTCCACCTTGAAGCGCAGCAAACGCAGGGGATAGGTCCCGACGAAGAACGCACTCAGATCGAGGGTCTCGGTCTCCGGGTTCGGCACGAGTTTCCACCGCTGGTCGATCTCCAGGAATTGCCCGGCGGAGCCGCCATACGAGTAGCTCTTGTTGCGAACGACGACCTGACTGGTGGTTTGAATCGTCGCCCATTTTTTATCCGTCCGCGGATTGAACCGTGGATGGCGGCGGTCGTTCTCGATCGGCACAAAGAACGTAGCCGTCAGATGGACGATTTTCGTCTCATTGTCGACGTCCTCGTTCTTCAGGTGGATGGTGTGCGCGGCCAGATCATAGTAGTGCTCGAGCGAGCTGGACTCCTCCTCCACGAACGTCGTGGTGCCGTCGTCGTGATGTTCGAGGTGCCCGCCGTAGGTATGATGGCCGCCGGCGCTCGGATCGGGCAGGGCCAGCGTATCCTGCGGCACGAAGGACTCGGAGACCGCGCGATTCATCGTGCCCTTGGGATTGATGAACCGGCCCTGGCGATCCAGCTCCCAGGTGACCGTCGCGGTCTTGCCGTCGTCGGGGTCGTGGACCTTGACGAAGAGCCGGTCTCCTTTGACGGCATAGCCGACGACGGTGACCCAATGCGCTCCGCCCCCCGGCCAGTTGATGAGCATCTCGACGTCTTCGCCGGCGTCGAACTCCTTCTTGATGAAGTCAAAGGCCTTGGCCCCCTTGGCGTCCTCGTCCGGGAAACCCCCTTTGACGATGATGGGCAGTTCCTGTTCCTTGGCAAACTTGATCTTCCCGTCCCGCATCTGGCCCGGCGACAGACCCGGGAACGGACGCTTGTCGCTGCCGGTCATGGCCTTCATCAGGGCCCGGATGAGCTCATCCTGCTTTTCAGGCAACAGGTCGTCGAAGCCGTGTTTCTTGGCCAGCCACAACAGCGAATTGGCGCACGAGGTGGGGCCGCACTCCATCGACTTCTGCCCAATGTCCGGCATGGTGGTGCGAAGGGGCGAGGCGATATCCCCTTGCGTCTGGGCCGGGTCCGTCACCACCGGCGGCCCCGCGTCCGAATCGCCTCCCGGCCCGGCCAGGGTGTCGTACAGGCCCCAGATGCCGTAGCCGCCCGGCAGGATGCTGTAATCCCACAGCTCCACCACGTCGGGGGTGGGCGGATCGGATAATTCCTCATCGGAAATCATCGCCCACACCGAGTAGTGAAGCCCGGGCAGCACATCGTGTTCGCCGACGTCATCGGCGGTGCTAAACACCGTCGGGTCGAACCAGACGCTGTGCGAGACCTCCGTCAGGTCCGGCGACACGTGCACCGGGATGTTGCGACAGATCCATTCGAGGCCATCCTGCTGATACAGCCAGTTCAGGTCCGTCACGACGTTGAGAAACCCCAGCCCCGTCTGGCCGGGCACAACTTCCTGAACGTCGAAATCGACCGTCGCCCCCACAAGCTCCGGGTCGCTGGCGTAGTCCATGCGGACCAGGCGCATCTCCGTGACCACAGCCATCGGCGTCTGTGCCTGCACCCCCAGGACCAACACGGAGAGCACGACCAGGGCGTGAAAAAACCACCTCCTCTTAAACATGCGTAAGCCTCCTTATGATGAGAAGTGTAACCGCACATCCCCACCGCCGCAAGATCCGCCATGACACATGACCAACGGCCCTCGCCGCCATTCGCCATGGTTGGTCCACGTTCGGATGGATGTCCTCCAAAACACCATATCCGATCATGCCTGGGCACGCCCGGATGATCTTCAATGACGGCCGACACCGAGGGTGGGGGGCGAATGATTGTGCGCGAGCATGGTCCACCTCCTTCCGGATCGTACTGCTTGCATTCACTGTAAAAACGCAAGTTGTACGCTTCGAGGCGCCTACGGTTCTGGCTGGGCCGTGAGAAATATAATTTTTCTTGAGTTTATTTGATAGGATTCTTGACAGCCTTGGTGCGGTGTTGAAACCACCAAGTCGTTCGTCGTGCACCCCGATCCCGCGATCGTCCCCGTATCCATGCGTTGAGGCACAAACCGGTCAGATACTTGGCCGCGTCCTTCTGGAATCCGAATGGCCCCAGCCTCGTCATTCCGAGCGACGCGGTGCGAAGCAGAGCGAAGCACCGCGGATCGAGGAACCCGTTCTTCAGCGTCGCGCAGCGACACCGCTGATGCAGTTGCGGGATGGCGTTGAACGCCTGGAGATCAACGTTGACCCCAATTGGAGATCATGTTGCGGCCCTGTGTCGGGTTCCTGGTGGAGAGATCAACGTTCACCCTTATCGAAGAGGATGTTGTGGCTTCGCGTCGGGTGCCTCGTGGAAGGGCTGTTAAAACGGGTCCCTCCACTGCGGGCCTTCGGCCCTCCGGTCGGGATGACGGCGGTGGGCGCCTGCAAAACCGTCGGGTGGGCCGTGCCGCGCGGGCCATGGGGTTTGCCACAGAGGGCACAGAGGGAATCCGGCCGCAAGTCGGCTCTGTGCTCTCTGTGATTCTCTGTGGCTTGTCCTACCCCTGCGTGCTGTTCATCCTGTCCGTGGGCGTGCGGCGTGCCACCCGGCCCTCTTAGCCCCTCCGGGCACGTTTTGCGTGATCCTCCTCCCAAAAACTCACCAGATTCACAACTTGTACACTCCCCAAGTCTTTCTATATTTACTTGTTGCAGGCATTCCGCGCGGCTCCCGAGGGGGGGGTATGGGAGGAGGATGCAAACATGCCAACATGCAAATATCCCGGTTTTCCGGCTGAAAACGCACTTTGCAGCGTTCCTCGGCGGCGTTGGGTGCAAAGGTCCATTTTTGGGCCAAAAAACAGGACCTTTGCAACCTTCGCATGATTGCATGAAAATACTCATAGCCCCCCTCCGGGGAGTTTACGACTAACCGAGGGCCGATCTTTGCCATTTTGTCACATCTGGCATTTCGCGCGTTGCCTATTTTGACAAGGCAATCACGGCTGAGCAATTGAGCTATGCCTGCGCGTTTCGGTCTTGTTCGCGCGAATGACAACCGTGAGCCGTATGGTGGATTGTCCGTTTCTTGAACGGACTGTCAGGGAGTTCCATGGCGAGACCAACGGCGGAGTGGCTTTGGGCCGGCCGTGGCCGGGACTCTCGGCCATTGTTGGCCGACCGCCTTGTACGGCGAGGCCGTTCCGGGTACATTGGCGGGTGTGTCGCTGATGGCGTTAAACCAAGCGGAGGTGTCCTCATGTCGATCCATCGTCGTGATTTTATCAAGGGAGTGGCGGCTTCGAGTCTGGCCTTTGCCGCGGGCGGGTTGTATGCCAAAACGGGCCGCACTTATCGCACCGCCCTGATCGGGACCGGCTGGTGGGGCACGAACATCCTCCGCGAGGCGGTCGCCTCCGGCCGCTGCCGCATCGTCGGGCTGTGTGACGTGGATGAGCGGCAGTTGGCCGCCTGTCGCCGGGCCCTGGCGGGAATGTGCGACGATCAGCCCAAGGGCTACAGGGACTTCCGCGAGCTGCTGGCCTCCGAAAAGCCGGAGATCGTCATCGTCGCCACGCCCGATCACTGGCACCCGCTGATCACCATCGCCGCCTGCAAGGCCGGCGCGGACGTGTACGTGGAGAAGCCCATCGGCCACACAGTTTACGAGGGTCGGGCGATGGTCAAGGCCGCCCGCGACAACGGCCGCGTCGTTCAGGTGGGCACGCACCGCCGCGTCAGCCCGCACAACCTGTCGGGGCTCAAGTTCCTCAAGGAGGGCCGCGCCGGCGACATCGGCATGGTCCGCTGTTTCGTGCACTATGGCGGTGGGCCCGGCCAGGTCACACCGGATTCCGAGGTGCCCGCGGGGCTGGACTGGGACATGTGGTGCGGGCCCGGGCCGCTGCGGCCCTTCAACGCGAAGATCCACCCGCGGGGCTTTCGCAACTTCCTGGACTACGCCAACGGCACGCTTGGCGACTGGGGCATCCACTGGCTCGATCAGGTCCTCTGGTGGACCGAGGAGAAGTACCCCAGGACCGTCTCCTCCATCGGGGCCCGGCACATCCTGCGGGACAACACCGATGCGCCCGACACGCAGGTGGTGCAGTACGAGTTCGAGTCGTTCACGTGCACGTGGGAGCATCGCCGCTACGCCCACAATCACGCGGAGAAGCACAATATCGGCGCGTATTTCTACGGCACCAAGGGCACGTTCCACATGGGCTGGCTGGATGGCTGGACGTTCTACCCGGCCAACGGCCGCGATCCGGTCGTGCACGAGGACCCGAAGCTGAACAAGCCGGACGATCAGAACATCCGCGAGCTATGGGCCGATTTCCTCGACTGTGTCGAGTCGCGCCGCCGCTGCGTGTGCGATATCGAGATCGGGCACCGGTCGACGAATCTGTCGCTGCTGGGCATGCTGTCGATGAAGATCGGCCGCAGCATTCGCTGGGACGGCGAAAAGGAGATCATCGTGGACGATCCGCAGGCCAACCGCTACCTGCGGCGCCAGTATCGCCGGCCCTGGGTGTATCCGGAGGCGTGAGGGTCGGGCAGGGGGGCTGTCTCTCTGCGAACGGCGCAAACCGGGCCTTATTATGAGCGCGCGGGCTTTCATAAAGGCGAGGAATCCTGTATACTGGCGCGTGGTCGGGTGGGCCGACTGGTGCCGTTTGGAGGTCTGACATGAGAAGGCGTGCCTTTACGCTCATTGAGCTGCTGGTGGTCATCGCGATCATCGGCCTGTTGCTGGCGGTCGTGATTCCCGCGCTGAACAAGGCCAAGGAGGTCGCCCGCGAGCTGATCTGCAAGACCAACATCAGGAACTACGCCTTGGTGGGCAGGCTCTACCTGGACGACAACGATAACCACTTTCCCTTCCCGTGGTGTATCATCTACAATGAACCACAGCAGTTCTTCTCCGCTGCGGAGTACGGACATCACTGGCATTGCGGTGAACACTGGCCCGATGAATCGCCGGGCCATCTCTGGCCATACTTGGAAAACAGGAAGGTAAATGTCTGCCCGGTGTTCGACGTCATGGCCCGGTCGGGCAGGGCGGTCGGGCACCAGACTCTGACTGAGTGCAACGGTATTCCGATGCAGCCGCAGTTCACGTACAGCATGAATTCTTACCTTGGCCGAGGGCAGTTTGATGCGCTGGGATATGGCCCCGCCTATGCGGGTAACATCCGGAAGCTTTCCGACGTCACACGCGCGCCGGCCCAGGTGGGCTACTTCGGTGAAGAGAGCATGTGGCCGATTCTGCGGCAGGACAACACGCCTCTGAATTCCGCCGCCTTCAACGACAACGTCTTGCTTGTTAAGGGCACCGGCGACAGTTTCTCTATTCCCTCGGGTCAGGACCCGACGCCATACGCGGACTGTCTGGCGTCATTTCACAAGACCAACGATCCGGGCCGGATGTTCGGCCGCAGCAACGTGGCCTACCTCGACGGTCACGTGGACATGGCCTACCCGATCGATTCCTTTCACGAGATGTGGCCCCACAAGGGGTATTGGAAGATGTCGGACAAGTAGCGCCTCTGGGGCCTGGTCCGTGTTTGATCAAGACCCGTGGGGATCTGTCAGCAGCCTGTTGAAAAAGGTGTCACCCCGGACCCCGGATCGAGTCCGGGGCAGGCTTTGATCCGGGGTCCACGCTCAACGTGTAATGTGTCTCTGCCCGAAAAGCGTGGATTCCCGCTTTCGCGGGAATGACAACAAGCGCCGGTTTCTGTGGCGCGTACGTTTTTTCAACGGATTGTTGGCGGTGTCTGAGAGTTCCCCGTTCGGTCCGTCTGCCGCTCGGCCCATCGGCGCAGCGCGCCGGTGGCGAAGATAAGCGGGTAGAGCCGCTCGGCGTACCACAGACTCGCGAAGTACAATCCAATCGGGCTGGGGGCGTGTTCGGTGCCGCCGCGGGTCTGCTCAATGAGCCAGTCGGCCCCCTTGGCCAGGGCCGATTCCGGCACGTCGTCGGTTTCGAGAAAGGGGGCCACCGCGGTCAGTGCCTCCAGTGCCAGGGCGGTCTCCTCGATGCTGGCCGGGGCCTGGGCATCGCCACCCCATCCGCCATCGGCCTGCTGGATCGACAGCAGCCACTGGACCCCCCGCCACAGCATCGGGCGATTGGGCTCGACGAACTCCGGCGGCATCAGCGACAGATGCTCCAGCACGCGGGCCGTGCCGTAGACGGGGTTCTGCTGGTCGGCCGCGTGTTCATTGCCGAACCACAACGGCAGCCACGCCCCATCGGACCGTTGATGCTCTTCGAGCCACGCCAGGGCGTGCTCCATCGCCCGACCGATGCGGCGTTGCAGCAGGGAGGGGCATTCGTTGATCCAGCAGCCCCACGCGGCCAGGGCGTGGGCCGTCAGGTCCGCGCAACTTCGGTCGAAGGGCAGCCGGCCCCACCCGCGGCAGAACGTCGGTATGCCGCCATCGCGGTTTTGCAGACCCAGCAGCCACTTGAGCCCGGCGTGAAGGGCCGAGCGCAGCCGCCGGTCCCCGTCCGGGGCCGCGCCCAGTCGATACAGGGCGACCAGCGCGCCGGCGGTGTCATCGGCGTCGGGGACGGCGCCGGGTTTGTCGGTCCAGGCCCAGCCGCCGGCGGCCGCGCCCGTGTAGGGATGCACGGTGCGGTATTGCCGGGCGAGCAGTCGATCCATGAGCACCTTGCGCTCCGTGGGGCCCAGCGGCGCCGGCTCGGACCCGCCGGTCAGGGCGCGGATCGAGAGCGTCGTGACCCACGTGGCCAGGTCGGCGTCGATGGGCCAGGCGCCGTCGGTGCGCATCGACTCAAGCAGAAAGCGCACGCCGTGCTGCACCACGGGATGATCGCCGCGGCCGCTCTCGGCCAGGCTCATGACCACAAAGGCCGTCAGCGGAGTGGCCTCGAGGAACCCGCCGTTGGGCGGCTGGATGCGATCCAGAATCCGCAGCACCCGACCCCGAACGATGCGTCGGATCGCGCGGGTCAGGGGATTGCGGGCCGGGGCCACGTGCGCCTGCAACTGTCCGATGGCGATCAGGGCCGGCAGGGCGTAGCTGACCACGCCGAGCCGCAGGAAACGAAACAGTCCGCGCGGCAGCGTCGCCAGCTCGAACGGCAGCGAGGGGATATGCCGCCAGACGTCCGACCCCTGGCCAATGCGTCCGGCCAGGGCGCACAAGGTCAAAATGGGCACGGCGAACGTTCGGTCCCCGCCATACAGGTCGCCGACCGCCTGGATTATCGCCAGCGTATCGAGCGAGCCAACCCGACGTCGCAGCCAGGCCTCGGCCAGCCTCGTGGCCCGCTCATACAGCGAGGGATGCCGCGCCACCGCCAACGCCGACCAGACCAGCAGCGTCGTGCTCAGGTGGCTCTCGTTGAGGGGCGTATCGCCCCAGCCCCCGTCGCGGTTCTGATGATCCCGCAGCCAGTCGAGTCCGGCGTGGATGGGCCTATCGTGGGCATCGGGATCCGCCATGGCCAGGGCGAACACGGCCGTCGCCGTGGCCAGGGCGCTGCTCGATAGGCGACCCGTCCAATCCCCCGACTCGGTGCGGAAGGCCAGCAGTTGCTCCACGAGCCGATCGCGGGTTTCCAGCAGGGCTGCAACATCCGTGTCCATACCGCTGTTGTCGCTTTGCGTTTCGTCGGATTCGGTCAAGGCGTCTACAGACACCCCAGGGCCAGCAGGCCGTAATAGGTGTACTCGCAATCGACGGTCTCGTCCAGCCAGTTGCCGAAGAAACCCCCGCCGGTGTCCCAAAGGCTTTCAATAAACTCCAGGCACCGCCCGCGGATCGGGCCGATGTCCACCTGGGCTTGGGTCAGGGCGAACAGGGCCGTCGCGGTGGACAGCAGGTCCTGCACCGGCGCCAGCGGCGCGGCCGTGAAGCCGCCGATGGCCTTGCACTGCCGCAGGAGCCAGTCGAGGGTCTGCTGGCGGACCGGCCGACCGAGGCTCTGCAGCGTCACGATCCCCGCCGCCGTGGCCGGCACGGCCGGATGCCCCGCGTCGGGTTGCAAGACGAATCCCCCGTCGGCCCGTTCGAGCAGGGCCAGCGAGTCGACCACCCCCTGCGGGTTGGGCATCTTGTGGGCTAGGTCCTGATAGAGACATACCGCCAGAAAGTTATGATACGCCGAACCGACCGGCTCGCCGGGTCGCCGGCCATAACCGCCATCGGCACTGCGGTGGCTCTCGATGCGCTCCAGAATCCGGTCGGCCCATCCCGGCTCCATCGGGCGGCCCAGGTTGGCCCGGCATCGCACCAGCGAGGCCGTGTGCACGAAGTCCAGGTTCGCCCCGTCTTCCAGGATGTCGAGGAACTGCGCCGTCTGGTCCAGGTCCAGCGGCATCTGTGCGGCGAAGGCGGCCTCGAGCCCGAAGACGGTGTAGTACACATCCGGTCGCCCATCGCGGTCGCAAAAGGCGCCGATCGGGTCGAGCCGACTTCGCAGAAACTGCCGCACCGCCTGGAGCGAATCACCCAGATGCGTCCGGGCCCCGGCGGCGGTGTCGATCATGGCTTGCCTGATGGTCATTACAGCACCTGAGCAGTTCGATGTCGTTGAATACCTTGCAGACGATCCGCCGCAGCAGGGCCTTCAGGGCCGGGTTTTCGAGACGTTCGAGGCACATCAGGGCGGCGTTCTTGTGGCGTTCGAGCAGGGCCATGGCCTCGGACCATGCGGCGAGTCGCTCGAACAGGGCCGCCGCCTCGGCGGGCACCCGCCTTTCCGACATAGCCCGACGCCGCAGCCGTTCCAGGTGCTCTCGATCGGTCGGCTGGGCCTTTTGCCAGGCCAGGGCCCAGAGGATGGATGGCCGGCCCGCATGCAGGTCCGCCGGGTCCGCGGGCGCGTCGAAATCGTCCAGATCATCCTGCACCTGGTAGGCGATGCCCAACTCGCGGCAGAACTCGGCCAGGGTTGCACTGAGCGACTCGGTCCGACCGGCCAGCAGGGCTCCCAGTTGAAGGGCCACGTCAAAGGCCGGTGCGGTCTTGCGCTCGTAGATGGACAACACCTGCTCCACGGACGTTTCCGAAAAGCCCTTCCAGACCAGTTCGTCGCCCTGGCCCATGCACAATCGCCGGTGCCCGGTCGCGGCGACTCGAAGCATGCCCGCACGTACCGATTCGGGCACCTCGGCCTCGGCCAGCAGGCGATACCCCTCGCCCAGCAGATAATCCCCCACGTTCAGGGCGATGGGGACGCCGTACCGGACGTGCAGCGTGTCCAGCCCGTAGCGGGTGGCGTCGTCGTCCTCGATGTCATCGTGAATCAGCGAGGCCTTGTGGAAGCACTCGACGGCCACCAGGACCTGCCGCAACGTCCCCTCCAACGGATCGTGGTGTTTGTCCGTGAGGGCTTCGTATACTCCGGCGGTCAACAGCGGTCGCCAGCGCTTGCCCTCACCGGCCAGCCATTCGAGCCCGACCTGCTGCACGTGGCTCTCGACGGGCCCCAGCAGACCACGCAGCGCGTCCGGCTTGAAGCACGCCTGCACGCGACGCCGCAGGTCCTCGATGTCCAGCCAGCGGCCCTGCCGCTCGGCGTTCAGATAGATCGCCTCCCAGAGCCAGTCGGCATCGAGCGTGGTGTTCACGCAGCCGTCGTACAGCAGGGGGATCGCGACGCCGGGAATCGCGGCGGCCTCCATGTAAGGGAAGGTCTTTTCCAGCACGGCCATGCAACTGACGCCGATGACGGCCTCGATCTGGCCGGACTCGATCATCTGCATCACGATGGGCGAGCCCTCGGCCACGAGGACCGCGTAACCGAGCGCTTCGGCCTGGGTCTGCACTTCGTGGATCGGGCATCGTCCGCAGCCGGCACACAGCAGGCCGATGGCGTCGAATTGCCCCGCGCAGTGCGCCTTGTCGCGCAGGCAATTCGGGAGCAACAGCAACCGCCGCTGGTAGGGAATCGCCGCGACGATGGGTCGCCACGCGGCGTTGTTGACCAGTATGGCGGCGTAGTCGATGAACTTGTCGGCCAGGCCCGCCCGCTCGATGACCCGCTGCGAATGACGACGCAATTCCGCGAGGCTCAAGGGCGGCGTGAGCCCGGTCTGTTGCACGTAGCGCTGCACAAAGGCCCGCAGACGGTCGCGGTGCTCCTTGCGCTGCGGAATGCTGTCCTGCGGCGGCTGCGTGGATCGCGCTGCCAGGCTCGTGTCATCCGGCATGGCGGACCCTCCGCAAGGGCACAGCGGCCTCGCGGGCGCGGATCGCGCGGCCGACTTGGGCGAATTTGCGTCGCCAGGCGGCGACCTCGGTGAGCCCCAGTGCCCGCATCAGGGCCCGCTTGGTCCAGCTTACGCCGCCGGCCCGCTGGTTGTCCCAGAACATCGCCGGCACCCGCTGGAAGTTGATTTCGTAACACGTGCGGTACAATTCCAGGTGGTCGGCCCGCATGGTCTCGACGCGGAACGCCTTGCCTTCGCGAATCTCTGTTTCCAGGATCGGCTCGTAGAAAACCGGGAAGACGACCATGCGGTACTTTTTCAGATCCCGAACCAGCCGCAGGGTACGGGCCACGTCGGCACCCGTCTCGCCGGGCAGACCGAGCACCAGACTGAAGACCGAGAAGAAGCCCGCCTGGGTCATCTTTTCGGCAACCTGCCGGGCCAGGTCTTCCCAGTCATCCGGCCGGAAGGGGGCGATCTTGCCCCGTCCGGAGGCGGCGACCAGGTGCCCGTTGGCGCTCTCTAGCCCCATGTTCACCCACAGGTAGTCCGTCGGGCTTCCCCACGTCATCAGGCCGCGGATCTCGCGAAGCTCCTCCAGCGTCAACTGGGCGACGGATGAGATATTCGCGTGGTCGATTTGAAGGAACCCCAGGCCCTTGACGCGTCGCAACTCGGTGAACAGTTCAATCAGCCGGTCAACGTTGGGGGTAACGCCCTCGGCGCCGTAGCGGAACAGGTCCTCGCTGCCGCTGACCACGGACGTGATCCCCGCGGCGGCGTTGGTTTCCAGATCGGCACAGATCATCTTGACGGGCAGGTGCGCCATCCTGCGTGTGGCCATCGAGCAGAAGCGGCAACCCCGTCCGCATCCGCGACTTAGCTCAACGGTTCCCAACAGCGAGGCCTCGCGGATGGGGCGGACATTGTCGAGGGCGGTGGATTTCTCGATGATGTGGTCGGGTGCCGGTCGGCCGGAAAGAATCTGCGTGACCAGCTCGGGGCCGCTGTCTTCAAAGTACCCCTCGAAGATCACGTCCAGGCATTCTCGGGCGGTCGGGTCCTCGTATTGTCGCCACTGCCATGCCCCGCCGCCACCGCCGATCACGACGAAGCCATACTCGCGCTTGGCCTGTGCGATCCGTTCGAGCATCCGCCGCATCCAGCGACGGCTGTACAACTCGCCTCCCCAAAAGCTGGTCGTGGTCGTATTGCTCATGCCGTTGCCCAGGGGGTCGGCGCTACTGACGCCCACGACCCGCGTCCAGGGACCCAGCAAGTCGCCGAGCCGTTCGGGGGTGGTGACCACCACGTCGTCCTCACCCAGCGGCGTATGGGCCAGCAGCGAGGCCTCGATCCGCCGCAGGCCCAGCGGGGCGACGCGGGCCCGGCCATCGGTATCGGTGTTCACCGGCGGGGCGATGAAGTGGCGCATGATCGGATCGGGCACCTTGCTCGTCTGCATCGTGGCGAAGATGCCCTCGAAAAGGATGCGATAGTCGGCGCTGAGCGTTCGATCGGCCACGAGGACCACCGCCGGTTGGAGTCGCGACTTACGCACGGGCCGAACCCTCCGGGGGATCGTCCGCACCAGCCTTGCCTTTTTCGCCGGCCCTGTGTCCCAGACGCCGCTTTTCGTCCGAGCTGAGGTTCTGCAGGACCTGAGGTGGGATGTCCAGCTTTTCGGCGAGGGCCTCCAACGGTGAGGGCCCCGATGTCGCCGTCATGGGAAACCGCCCGGTACCGCTGCGAGCGCGAAGACGACGGCGCAATTCGCCCGCGTCGAGCCCGTCCAACAGGCCGCTGCCGCGGACCTGCGCCAGGGCCGCCTCATCCACCGTGTCGCCGTTGATCGGCGATTTGTCGTATTTGGGGAAGATAATCGCCCGCTCCGGGCAGACCCGCGCGCACGCCGGGCAGTAGGTCTTGCAGCCCGATGGGTTGACGACCTTCACGCGGCCGGTCTCGTCCGCCGCGTACACGCCGAACAGGCAGAAGCTCAGACACTGCCGACAGTCCACGCAACGCTCATAGTCGATCACGGGGAACCACGGCATCCAGTCGCCGTCCTTCTGTGTCGAACCCGTATGGGGTCCACGGGGCGGATCGCCCTCCAGCAGTTCGGCCAGCACGTCGTCGGGGGCCGTAGTCCGCAGGTTGAGCACCCGTGCCGAGGCCGGCAGTGGCGCGGCGGCCCAGTCAAAGAGCCATCGGACGGCCCGCGGGAAACACGCCACGATTCGCAGGTCGGGCGACTGGGTCCACATCGCTAGCCGCTCATCCCGCCGGGCCGCCAGGCCGCACAGGTCCGGCACCGCGTCAAACGCCACACCGGCTTCGATCAGCCCGGTGCGCACAGCCTCCTTGGCCCGGGCGTCGATCACTTCGGCCCAGGCACATTGGCAGAACACAATCTTCGTGGTCCGGCTCACCGGCTCCTCTACCGTGCCCGCACGTCAAAGGCCATCAGCACGTCGCCGTGCCGTACGTACAACACGCCGTCACAGACCACCGGGTGGGCCCAATGCTGGCCATCGCCTTCGGTGATCTGGAAAGAACTGACGACCTCAAAACCGTCCGGCGTCGGTCGCACCAGCCCGACGTTGCCGCGTTTCTCTTCGTAGCAGTAGAGCATCCCGTCGGCATAGGTCATCGAGCCCTTGCAGTGCCAGTCCTCCTCATACATGACCTTGCCGGTCTCCCAATCCAGACACACCCAATCGCCTTCGCCGTTGCCCTTCCAGTTAGCGCCGTACAGATAGCCGTCGATCAGGATGACCCCGCCATGGTGATTGTCCAGCGTGGTGTCGGCCCATTTTCGAGAGAAACTACTACCGTCCGTCGACAGCTCGATCAGGGTCCCGCCCGTGTCGTAGCCGCCGGTGAAGTACACACGTCTGCCGGAGGCCACCGGTGTGACAGGCTTGATGTCCTTGAGTGTGGATTGGTAGTCCGCGTAGGGATCGCGCCAAAGGATACGTCCGTCGGCGGCATCGACGCCGATGACCGATTCGGAAAGCATGGTGACGATGACCTGTCGGCCGGTGCAGGGGACGACAATCGGTGAACAGTAGGCGCTCTCGTCGCCCACGCTGTCCGAGGCCCAGACCACGTTCCCCGTGTGTCGATCCAGGGCGACCATGGTGGCCTTCTTGCCGCCGACGGTGAAGATCACCTTCTCGTCCACGATCAGCGGCGACTCCGCGATGCCCCAACTACCATATCGGCCGTCGAATTCGGTGAAGGGATCGACCCGCCAGCGCTGTTGGCCGGAGGCGGCCTCGAAGCACGCCACCTGCCCAACACCGCTGATCACATAGACCCGCCCATCACGCACGGTCGGCGTGCATCGGGCGCCGGCGAATGAGCGCCCCCACTCGGGTCCGTAGGTTTGCTTCCACCGCAGCTTGCCGTGCAGGTCAAAGGCGAACAGCCAGCCCTGTCGGCGGCGGTCCATGCCCGTGGTGTAAATGGTGCCGTCGACGATGGTTACGGTCGACCAGCCTGTCCCCAAACCGTCCATCGACCAAAGCTCCTTCGGGCCATCCTCCGGCCAGGATTTCAAGAGCCCTGTTTCGTCGCTCTTGTTGTTGCGATCAGGTCCGTGCCATTGCGGCCAGTCCGCCTGGAGCATCCCGGCTATCACCATCAGAAAACCCACCCCGGTCATGGTTCGTCGAAGTAAACCCACGCATTCTCTCCCAAATCACATAATAAGGCGAGCCCCCCGTGGAGGCCTTGAAACGTCGCCGGACACGCTCCGACGGCTCTTTCAGTGTACCGATAACAGCCTTGTTTCTCAAGTAAATGGGCATGCCTTGCGCGCGATGGGGGATATACACCCCGCCGTCCCGTTCGATCTTCACGGATTCTGTACGCAGGAGCACGCCGCAGAGTTGTTCTGGGGTACGTCCGTCGCGACTTTGGGTTCGTCACCGGGTCATTCGATTGTCCACAACGTCAGGGTATCCCGATCCTTGATGAAGATGCGGTGCCCGTCCAGGATGGGGTGGGCGTAGGTCGGTGTCTCGCTGACCTTGAAGCGGGCCAGTTCCCTGTACTTTTCCGTATCGGGGGCGAAGACGACCAGTTCCCCGCCGGCCGGCAGAGCCACCAGACAGGAGCCGCCATCCACCAGGGCGCCAAAGCCCCGCCGGTCCAGGGCGTCATCGGCGAGCCAATGCGTTCGGCCCCGTGCGGGCATCAAGGCAGAACGGGTTGCCGCCGCTGGACAGGCCGAACAGGGCCCCCTCCTTGAGGACGGGTGTGTTGAACTGAGGCGCGACATCCGGGTTGTCCCACAAGGGACGCGCGGTGAACGCGTCGCCCTGTGGCTCGATCTTCACGGCGAAGGTGCCGCGCCCCGCTCCGGCGTAGATGACCGTCGTGCCGTCCACGATGGGTGTGGCGGCGTTGTAGGCCCGGCGCTGCGAGGCGAACGGCAGTTTCCAAAGCAGCGCTCCGTCGGCCAAGGACACACCCACGACGCTCTTGCCGGTCAGGGCGACCACCTGTCGGCTGGTTCCGACGGTGAGCAGAACGGGCGAGGCATACTCGGGGCCTTCCTCGGCCCACCGCCACTTCTCCTGGCCCGTCGCCAGGTCAAACGCCAGGATCGCCCCATTGTCGGTCGCGCCCAGTTGGGCGATGGCCAGGCCGTCCGCGATCAGCGGGGAGGATGATGTAAAGAACTGTGGTACCGCTTGGGGAAACGGGTTAGTGCGCCAGATGAGCTTGCCGCTGTCGGCGTCCAGGCAGGAGAGCACCCCGCCCACGCCGAGCGTGACGACCTTGCCCTCGCCCACGGCCGGTGAACTGCGAGGACCGGGATGCTCTCGGGCCCCGCCGGTTACCTCGGGGGCCGGATAGGCCTCCGAGGTCCATCGCTCCTGCCCCGTGGCTGCGTCCAGGCACCGCGTGACCTCCTGGTCGCCTTGCCTGACGAACGCGTACAACCGATCCCCGACCAAAGCCGGCGTGGCATCGGCCGGCCCGATGTTCACCGTCCACTTGCGAGCCAACTCCTTGGGCCACGTTTCCGGAGCGTCAAAGGTGGCCTTGCCGTCACGGCCGGGTCCCCGCCACTGGGGCCAGTCGGCGGCTGCACTAGTGGCCGTGACAAGAAGCAGGGTGCTCATGCTCGTCAACACGAATAGCCGAAATGACGGTCTCATGATTCCTTCTCCCCTGATGGATTGATGTGGTTGCTTTCTATGGAATGTCATTGAACGACTTTGACACACTTCAATTGTCTTTGATCTCGGATCAAGAGCTTCCCATCAGAAAGTGCCATCGGTCCCCAGTTCTGAGTTGAACCTCCAATTCGCCGAGCTATGCCTTCCGTCTCCGTTCCTTCTTCCCCAAGCATCTCGGCCGATGCCAGGGGCTTGAATTCCGATGGATCAGGCTCTATCAGATACAAGGACTTCCTGCCATCGGTAGCCAGGAGCAGGCCGTCGGCCAGAATCATGCTTCCCTTGTTGAAATCCGGATCACGTCCCGTCTTCCACATGATCTTGCCGTCCATACTCATACACACCAACCCGTCGCGCCGATTGTTGGTTCCATATTGAGCATAGAAATAACCGTTATGCAAGACCGGCGGTTTTGTTTGATCGCCAAATTCTTCGGTGGTGAAAAGCACTCTTGCGGCATAACTCCCGTCCGCCTGCTTTTCGACCTTCAGCATGGTGGCACCGAGTTCATATCCGCCGACGACAAGCACTTTGTTATCACCGGCATCAAGAGCACTCGGCACCGAAATATGACACTGCCATTTATCATATTCCCAAAGGATCTTTCCCGTCAGCGGCTCTATCCCAACAACATTACCCAGAGTTTGTGGCAACTCACGATGGCCAATGGGATTGGTTGATGAAATGACCATGACAATATGCTCTTTTCCGTCTATTTTTACAACGGAAGGACTGGCATAGGATTCATTGCCAAGGTTGGGTGTCTTCCATTTCACATCACCAGTGAGTTTGTCATAAGCCACCACACCGGCATCGGGGGCTTGGGATGCAAGAATCAGCAAATCGCCGTAAATCAAAGGACACTGAGTAATGGCCCATATCGGGATTCTGCCGCCGCCGAAATCCGTCCAAACATTCTTATTCCAGACGGGCTTGTGCGTATTGATGTCAATGCAATAGAGATCGCCGAAGGGACCACATGAGTACACATAATGGCCGTCCACAATCGGCACACTTCGCGAGCCGGGAAACATAACACGTCCCGGAGCGTCATAGGAAAAATTCCAGAGTTCCTTGCCGTTGGACAGGTCAAGACACCGCAGATTATCACTCACCCTATAATTTCTATCGAGCAAGTAGACTCTGCCGTCTTTGACAACAGGTCCGCCATAACCGATTCCGACACCAACCGTCCACAGCACTTCGGGGCCATCCTGAGGCCAGGAACGTAAGATCCCCTTCTCCGGCGAAGTTGAGTTTCTATCCGGGCCAAGATACTGCGGCCAATCGGCGGCCAGACTGCTGGCAGCGACCGCCATCAACATTAGTGCCGTCCTCGTTACTCGCACCTTCATCTTTCTGCTCCTCTCAAGTACAGTTGTGCGTCGAAGATCTCTTGTTACCGCGTCGGATTGTCCAATGGACCGACTCGATAATCGCTTGGAAGACACAAACACAAGGGGATAGTGCCCGCTGCGCGCTGCCGGTAACGTCAGAAATCTCCCGGTTGCGTGGAGGCAACAAGACAGGCGCGGCAGAAACCGATCCATGCCGGCCCGGTGTTCTTATGTTCTTCTTCTGACAGGGTTTGCGCCCTATGGGCTGACATCCATACAGGCCATTTCGCCCTTGGCGTTGCGCATGTAGATCCGGCCGTTGGCCAGCGTCGGCGCCGTCCAGCAGCGGGTCTTGGAGAGGATCTGCGTACGGGCCAGCTCGGTGTATTGAGACGGATCCGCCTTCACGATGACCAGTTCGCCCTTCTCACTGGCTACCATCAGCCGGCCGTCGGCGCTCATGGTCAGCGACCCCTTGCCGATGTTTCTTTGCTCCCACTGGCTGCTACCGTCCTCGGTGGCGATGCACTTGAGCTGGTTCTCATCAACACCGTAAATGAAGCCCTTCCAGAGCACCGAACAGCTCTGTTGATTGCGCATTTCCTTGTTTTCCCAGACGTTCTCGGTGCCGTCGGGGCCGAAGCGGAACAGGCCGCAACCGCGGTTGTAGCCGGAGGACACGAACACCCGGTCACCCATAATGATCGGGTCGGAGGCGTTCACGTCGTAACGGGTCTCCCATTTGGCCTGCCAGATCTTGAGGCCATCGGAGAGCCGCACGCCCATAACGCTGTCCTTGCCGAAGATCGCCGCACACTGAACTCCACCGTTCCCATACGGCACCGGCGTGGCATAGCCGCATTCGCTGGGCTCGCTGGACCAGATCACCTTGCCCGTGTTCTTGTTCAGGGCCAGACCCGCGGCGCCCAGGTTATAGACGATCATATCGCCCGCGATCAGGCCGCTGCTGGAGAAGTGCCACGTCGGATGCTTCATGCCCAGGTCCTTGTTGACCTGCACGTTCCAGATGACCTGGCCGTTCTCGGCGTTCAGGCAGAACAGGTCGCCCATTTTGCTGAGCGAGTAGACCTTGCCGTTGTCCACCGTGGGCGTGGAAAGCGTGCCGCCATCGTAGTACTTGGCCTCCAACGGGCAGGCGTACCGGTGTGACCAGATCTCCTTACCCGTCGCGGCGTCGAAGCACCAGACCACGTCCGTGTCCTTGTTCACGTTGCCCATCGCGTAGGCCCGTCCATCGGCGACGACAATGCTCGAGAACCCCACACCGATCTCGGCCCGCCAGAGCACCTTGGGCCCCTCGGCCGGCCAATCCGACGACCAGTCGGTCTCGGTGCTGATGCCATCGTGGTTCGGGCCGCGGTACCAGGGCCAGTCCCCGGCCCATGCCGCGCTACACAGGGTCACCACCGTCAGCAGGATCGTACAGACATTTCGCATGGCTCGGCTCTCCTCTTACGACTCAGGTACGATTTGCCACATGAGCTTTACTGTCAGATGCGCCCACACCGGCGCTCCTCTCAGCATAAACGATTACCGACGAGTCGGCAATTCGGTCGCGGGCCCTATCTCCGGCCAAAATCTAACCGAATTCCTCTGTACGGTTCATGGCCCGACGCCACCCTCGGGGTCTGACCGGCGCAGCGCCATCCCTGGGGAGTTGCCCTGCCATACGATCCAACGCGGCCGGCGGTTCGCCTGTAAGCATCGTCCCCGCGGCGTTTTCCTTGCGGCGGGATCATCCGGCGCGGGTCCGGGCGGCTGCTCGACGGCTATCTACATGTCGCTAAAGGTCTTGCGGCCGGACGCCGATTCTGGTATCTGAACAACACCTGCGCCCGGTGCGTAGTGCCGGGGGGCCTGCGGCCGACTGGCCGGAGGCGTCACATTCTTGGTCAATCGCAAGCGGGAGGCGCTCTAAACATGACGGTGGACGTGGCACAGATCGCCAGACAGGTTGAGGAGAAGGGCGTTTTCGTGCGGGCCCTTCTGGGCGAGTTCGACAAGGTGATCGTCGGCCAGCGATACATGCTCGAGCGGATGCTCGTGGCGTTGCTGGCCAACGGGCACATCCTGCTGGAGGGCGTGCCCGGCCTGGCCAAGACCACGGCGGTGACCGTGCTGGCGCGGGCGATCCGGGCCCGGTTCCAGCGGATCCAGTTCACGCCCGACCTGTTGCCGGCCGACCTGACGGGCACGCAGATCTATCGGCCGACGGATGGGCAATTCGAGACGCGCAAGGGGCCGATCTTCGCCAACCTCATCCTGGCCGACGAGGTCAATCGCGCCCCGGCCAAGGTGCAAAGCGCCCTGCTCGAGGCGATGCAGGAGCGACAGGTCACCATCGGGGATCAGACGTTCGCCGTGCCCGAGCCGTTCCTCGTGCTGGCCACGCAGAACCCCATCGAGCAGGAGGGCACCTACCCCTTGCCCGAGGCGCAACTGGACCGATTCATGCTCAAGATCAGGATCGACTACCCGGACAAGGCCCAGGAGCGTGCCATCCTGGATCGCATGGCCGAGACGAGCACGCATTTTGATATCGCCGAGGTGGTCTCGCCGGAGGATATCCTGGCCGTGCGGCGGGTAGTGGACCTGATCTACATTGACGACAAGATCAAGGACTACATCGTCAATCTGGTCCTGGCCACACGGCGGCCCCAGGACTACGGTCTCCAGGAGCTCAAGGGGCTGATCAATTTCGGGGCCTCGCCGCGGGCGTCGATCTACCTGGCCCTGGCGGCCAAGGCGATGGCCTTCCTGCAGGGCCGCGGCTACGTCACGCCCCAGGACGTCAAGGGCATCGGCATGGATGTCCTGCGGCATCGCGTGATCGTCAGCTATGAGGCCGAGGCTCAGGAGAAAACCAGCGAAGACATCATCCAGCAGATCTTCGACAACATCGAGGTGCCGTAGGCCGGTCGAACCCGGTTGATGGCCCGGCCCCGAAGCGAGGCGGCCCCATGCTCGATCCCGAACTGGTCAACAGGATTCGCCAGATTCAGATCACCACGTCACACGCGGTGAACGCGGACTTTGCGGGCCAATACGAGAGCACGTTCAAGGGCCGCGGCATGGAGTTCGAGGAGGTCCGCGAGTACGTCCCGGGCGACGACGTGCGGACCATCGATTGGAACGTCACCGCCCGGGCCGGGCGGCCCTATATCAAGCGGTACGTCGAGGAGCGGGAGCTGACGGTCATGCTGGCGGTGGACCTGAGCGCCTCCGGGGCGTTCGGGACGGCCGGTCGGCTGAAGAACGAGCTGGCCGCCGAGCTGTGCGCGGTGCTGGCTTTCGCGGCGATCCGCAACAACGACAAGGTCGGCCTGATCCTGTTCACCGACCGCATCGAGCGATTCATCCCGCCCAAGAAGGGCAGCCGCCACGTGCTGCGGCTCATCCGCGACCTGCTCTGTTTCGAGGCCCCGCGCCGCGCGACACGCGTGGACGAGGCGCTGGACTTCGTGGCGCGGGTCACCCGCAAACGGGCGACGGTGTTCGTCGTGTCGGACTTCCTGGCCGATGGTTTTGTTGAGCCCATGAGCCGGGTGAACCGGCGACACGATGTGATCGCCGTATCGGTTCAGGACCCGGCGGAGTTGGCCCTGCCGCGGGTGGGCCTGGTGGAGTGGGCCGACGCGGAGACCGGCGAGGTCCGACTGGTGGACACATCCAGTTCGGCGTTTCGGCGGCGTTACGCGGCGCGACAGGGCGAGCGGACGGCCCGGCTTGAAACCACGCTGCGATCCATCGGCGTGGACTGCATCAGCGTCCGGACGGACCGGCCCTATATCCAGGACCTGGTCAAGTTCTTTCACATGCGTCGCCGGAGGTTCTAGGTCCAATGTTCAGGTCCGCGTCGAACATGCTGGTCATTCTCGCCGTGGGCCTGGCTTGGTTGTGCCCCGGTTGTCGTGGGCGGTCGCCGGGGCAAGAGCCGGCGTTCGAGGTCCGCCGCGAGTACCAGCGCGGGCCGCTCACCGTCGTTCAAAGATTGGACCATACACGGATTCCGCTTTACGGTCTGCTGACCGTCGAGCTGCAGATGACCGTCGAGGATGGTTACGAGGTCGACCTGCCGCCCGTGCCGACCGACCTGGACAAGTTCCGACTGCGGGATTGGGCGGATCTCGGTCGGGCTCGTACCGATGAGGCGCATACCACCCGGACCGTGCGGTATCACTTCGAGCCGTTGGAGCCGGGCGCGTGGTACCTGCCGGCGTTTGAGGTGGCGTTTCGGCCCCGCGTGCCGGACGCGGGCGGGCAGCGTACGCTGGCCACCGAGCCGTTCGAGATCACCGTGGTCTCGCTCATCGACGAGCAGGGCGGCGAGCTGTCCATCGGCCCGATTGACGAGGTGGTGGCGCCGGGGCACTCGCCCTGGGTGTATCTCGCCATGGGGGCGGGGGTTGTGGTTTTGGCGGCGGTCGGCAGCCTGTTGGGGTGGAGGCGTCACCGTCGGCGCCGTGCCGGTCCGCCGCGGGTGCTGCAGGCCGCGCACGTGATCGCCCGTGGACGGCTGGATGCCCTGGCCGATTCGGGGCTCGTCGAGGCCGGCCGTTTCGAGCCCTTCTACGCGCAGGTCAGCAACATCCTGCGACATTACATCGAGGATCGATTCGGGCTGCGTGCCCCGGAGCAGACGACCGAAGAGTTCCTGGCCGAGCTGCGCCACACCGATGAACTGGACCCTGCGACCCGCGGCGATCTGGGTCGATTCCTCGAACACTGCGACCTGGTGAAGTTCGCCCGACAGTCGGCGACGCCCGACCAGATGCGCGAGGCGCTGGAGCTGGTGCGGCGGTTCGTGGAACACACGGCCGATGATCGCTACAAGGTGGACGTGGCCACGGGCCAGCGCGTGATCGAGATGGAGGCGGCCTAGATGCAGTGGCATTCGGCGTGGGCATTCTTGCTCTTGGTGCTGTTGCCGCCGTTGGGCTGGTGGCTGTGGCGGCGATCCCGCCCGGCGGCGCTGCGCTTCTCGGATACGCGGTTGCTCGCGGCTGATTCGCCCTCGTGGCGGGTGCGGTCCCGCGGTGTGCTCGTGGCGGCGCGACTGATCTGCCTGGGACTGCTGATCGTCGCCCTGGCCCGGCCCCGACAAGGGACGGCGCTCGAGTCGATCCAGACCGACGCCGTCGCGATGGAGATCGTCGTGGACCGTTCGTCGAGCATGGCCGAGCGGATGGTCTACGAAGGACAGGTGCTTAATCGGCTGGAGGTGGTCCAACGGGTCGGGGCCGAGTTTCTTCTGGGTAATGGAGATGATCTGACGGGCCGCACCGGCGATCTCATCGGGCTGGTGCAGTTCGCCCGCTACGCCGACACGGTTTGCCCCTTGGTGACGAACCCGCAGATCGTGGCCGACTTCCTGCGGGACACGAACATCGTGCAGCTTCGCAGCGAGGATGGGACGGCCATCGGGGCGGGGATCCAACTGGCCGCGGCGCGGCTTCAGCACGCCGAGAAGGAACTGCAGGAGCGCAACGCCCGATTGCTGGCCGCCGCCGGCGATGAGGGCGCCGAGCCTGAGCTGACCATCAAAAGCAAGGTCATCGTGCTGCTGACCGATGGCCAGGAAAACGTCGGGCAGGTCGATCCCTTGGAGGCGGCGCGGATGGCCGCCGATTGGGGTATCCGCATCTATACGATTGGGATCGGCTCGCCGCAACGCGGGTTCTTCGCCCCGCGGGGACCGGATGAACGGCTGCTCAAGGCCATCGCCCACAGAACCGGCGGCTTCTACGGTCTGGCTACCGATGGGGACACCCTGCGACGGATTTACGAGCAGATCGACGCGCTTGAGAAGAGCGAGATCAAGAGCGTGCAGTACATGGACTACGCCGAACGATTCGGCCCGTGGGCGTTGGCGGGTCTGGGCGTCTTGCTGGCCGAGATCATCGCCGGAACGACGATCTGGCGGAAGATTCCGTAGCGAGGTGGATCGTGCGACTCGGTAACTACGACGCATTATGGCTGCTGTTTCTGATCCCGCTGGTGGTGCTGCCCCTTCAGGCGTGGGGCTTCTACCGGCGGCGGCGGATGCTCGGCGCCCTCGCGGAGGCCCCGCTGCTGGAGCGGATCAACGACACCGTCAGCGTCCGTCGCCAGGTCTTCAAGGCGGTTCTGCTGATTCTGGCCTTCGGCCTGATCGTGGTGGCACTGACGCGTCCGGCGTGGAATCCGCGGCCTCGCTCGGTGCGGCATCGCGGGCGGGACGTGGTGATCCTGCTGGACGTGTCCCGGTCGATGCTGGCCGAGGACCTGCGGCCGAACCGCCTGGAGCGGGCCAAGCTGGCCATCCGCGATCTGGCGGATCGGCTCGTCGGCGACCGGATCGCGATCGTCACCTTCGCCGGCGACACGACCATCAAGTGCCCGCTGACCCGGGACATGGCATTCGTGCGGATGGTGCTGGATACGATCGGGACCGAGAGCACGACGCTGGGGGGGACGAACGTGGGTGACGCCATCCGGGATGCCCTCGACAAGCTCTTCGAGGCAAAAAGCCCGGCGTATCGGGACATCATTCTCATCACGGATGGGGAGGACCACGGCAGCGAACCGGTAGCGGCGGCGGCCAAGGCCGGCCAGGAGGGCGTGCGGCTGATCGTCGTGGGGCTGGGCGACGCCGAACAGGGCGCCCGCGTGCCCGTCTACGATGAACAAGGCCGCCCCACCGGGACGTACCTCAAATACGAGGACCGTGAGGTGTGGAGCAAGCTGGACGCCGAAACCCTGCGGCAGATGGCGGCCGCGACACCCGGCGGGGTCTACATCGGCGTGGAAACCGGCACGCTGGACCTGGGGCGGATCTACGAAGCACTGGTGCGCTCGGCGGAGAAGACGGAACTTGAGGCGACCATGGTGATGCAATACGATGAGCGATTCCAGGTTTTTCTGGTCCTGGCGATCGCGCTGCTGATATGGGAGGCCCTGCTCAGTGAGCGTCGCGCGGCATAGCATCATGATCGGAGTGCTGCTGGTCTTGCCGGCGGTCTCGTGGGCGGCATCGGCCCGGGGGCTGATCCGTCAGGGCAACGACCATTACGCGCAGGGCAAGTACGATGCCGCCGCGGCCGCGTATGAGAAGGCCCTGGCCCTCGATGGGAACCTGGCGCAGGCCCGCTACAACCGGGCCTGTGCGGCGTATCAGCAGGGGCAATACGACCAGGCCATCGAGGACTACCGGGCCTTGGCGGCGCAATCCGAGGATCCCGACCTGGCGCTCCGCGCCAAGTACAACCTGGGCAACAGCTACTTCCAGCGCGGGCAGAAACTGGCTCAGCAGCAGCCCCAGGCCGCTCTGGAGGACCTGGAGCAGGCCGTCGAAGCGTGGCGGCAGGTGCAACAGATGGCCCCGAAGCACCCGCACGTGGATCGCAACATCGAGGTTGGCCGCCTGTGGATCCGGGACCTCAAACAGCAGATCGAGCGGCAAGAGCAGCAGCCCTCGCAGCAGGACCCGTCTGAGCCGTCCACCTCGGATCCCAACAGCATGCAGCAGCCGCAGAATACTTCGCAGGCGGACCCCAATTCGCTTGGGCAAGACCAACCGCAACAGCAGCCTTCCCAGCAGGACTCGACCCAGGAGGATGAACCCCAGCCGCAGGATACCCAGCAGCCGCAGAGCGCCGATGCGTCCGAGGATGAGCAACAGGCCGAACCCACCGAGCAGCCGGACCCCTCTTCGGGGGAGCCGCAGGACGAGCAGCTCGAGGCGGTCGAGGCCAAGGTCAATGACATTCTCGAACAGGAGCGCCAGGCCAGGAAGATGCGGATTCTGTTGAGGCAACGGCATCAATCCGTGGAGAAGGACTGGTGATGGATCGACGGGGCTGGATGGTGACGGCAATAACGTGCGTGGCCGGCCTGCTGGCGGCGACGCCGGCGCAGGCCGTGCAGGTCTTCGCCGCCGTGGACAAGTCCAAGCCCATTTACGTCGGCGAGGCCTTTGTCTACCAGATCATCATCGACGGCGAGAGGACGCCGGGCGAGCCGGACCTGGGTCCCTTGGCCGAGTTTCAGCCGCGGTTCGCGGGGAACCGGGACGTGTCGCAGACGGTCACCACGATCATCAACGGCCGCCAGCAGACCCAGACGACCAAACGGCTGGTGATGAATTACATGCTTACCGCGTCGAAGGCGGCGTCGTTCACGCTGCCGCCGATTACCGTGAAGGTCGGCGGCCAGGCCTACACCACCAACGCCGTGAACGTCACGATCACCCAGCCGGAAACCACGCGGCAGATGGATATCGAGATGGAGGTTGCCGCGCGTCGCTGTTACGTGGGCCAGCCGGTGCTGGTGACGATCCGCTGGTACATCTGGGCGGCGATCGCCGAGGGGCAGTTGTTTCGCAATCCCGTCTTCAATATGCCGGCCTTGACCCGCCCGGTCTTCAAGGTCGCGGATCCCGACGCCCTGACGCCATCGACGAATAACACGCTGAACCTGAGCGGGCAGGAGACGCCCTATGAGCAGGTCCGCGTGGAGCACGACGGCGTCGAGTGCATCGAGGTGACGTTCCGCAAGGTCCTGATCCCGCAGCGCACCGGCCCGGTGACGATCGACCCGGTGACGGTCTCGGCGGAGCTGGCGGTCGAGCGGGTTCGCAGCCGCGATCCCTTGGGTTTCGACGGTTTCTTCGGTCCCAGCTACCGCTACGAGCGGTTCGTGGTTTCCACCGAGCCGGTCGTTTTGGAGGTGCTGCCGCTGCCCCAAGAGGGGCGGCCGTCGGACTTCTATGGTCTCGTCGGGCGGTATACGATTGAAACGACCGCCGCGCCCGTGAAGGTGAACGTGGGCGATCCTATCACGCTGACGATCCGCGTTGGCGGCAGTCCGTACCTGGAACCGGTTCGCTGGCCTGATCTGGAGGCGATTGAGGCCCTGCGGCGGGATTTTCGCATCCCCTCGGACCGCGGCGCTCCGGAGATCAAGAACGGCACGAAGGTGTTCACGCAGACGGTGCGGGCGTTGAACGAGCAGGTCACGCAGATCCCGCCGATCGCCCTGAGCTACTTCGACGCGGATCAAGGGCGTTACGTGACCGTGCAGAGCGACCCCATTCCGCTGGATGTGGCCCCGACGAAGGTCGTGACCGTGCAGGACGTGGAAGGCCTCGGACCGGTGGCGGCGCAGCGCCGCATCGAGGCGGTTCGCCAGGGGCTCAGCGCCAACGTGGAAGGCATGGAGGTATTGGAGAACCAGCGGTTCGAGCCGATGGCGGCGCTGATCCGGCCAGGCTATGCGAGTTTGTGGGCCGGACCCCTGGCGGTCTTGGTGGTGTCGGCGGCGCTTCGGTTGGCGGGGCGTCAGCCTGAGCGGCGACGGGCGGTCCGCCGCCGCAGGAACGCGTGTCGCCGGGCCGTCAAAGCCTTGAACGCCGCGGTCGCTTTGGATGACACGGCCCGTCGGTCCGCGATGGCCACGGCGATGAAACGCTACGTGGCGGACCGGTGGGACCGCGTGGCCGGTTCCTTGACCGCGGCGGATTGCCACACGGTGATTCTCCAGGCCACAAACGATGCCTCTCTGGCCCAGCGATACCGGGAGCTGCTCGATGCACTGGAGGCATCGGTCTACGCCGGCGGACAAACGAATACGGCGTGCGAGAGCGCCGCGCCGATCATCGAACTGATCCGGACGATCGAGAAGAAGGCCCGATGAGACCCGTACCGCGTTCGATAACATGGCTGGTTGTCCTGGTCTGTGGTGGCATCGCGACGGAGACCGGCCGGGCCGCCCTGTCGCGCAGCGAGGCCTATGCGGTTTTCCACGAGGCCAACGCCCTGTTCCGTCGGGCCAACGAAGCCGAGGATGAGGCGACGGCCCGCGACTTGTACGAGCATGCGATTCTGGGTTACGAGCGGGTGATTCGCGAGGGGGACATCGACAATGCCGGGCTCTATTACAATCTGGCCAACGCCTATTTGCTCAAGGGGGACTTGGGTCGGGCGATCCTGAATTACCGCCGGGCCGAGGCGCTGGACCCCTCCAACCCCGATATCCAGAAGAACCTGGCCTTTGCGCGGAGTCGGCGGGCCGATCAGATCCCCGTTCAGACGCGGCGACGCGTGTTGGAGCGATTGTTCTTTTGGCATTACGATTTCTCCACCCAGGCGCGTTTTGTGGTGGCTTGCGTGGCGTTCGGTCTGATGTGCCTGGCGCTGGCGGTGCGCTTGTGGTTTGGCCGGGTAGGGGGGATGTTGACGACGGCGGCGATTCTGGCCGTGCTCGCCATCGCGATGGCCACGTCCGTTGGCGTGGATGAGTACGCCCGGAGGCATCTCCGCAGCGGAGTGATCGTGGCCGAGTCCGTCGTCGCGCGGCAGGGCGACGGGACGACCTATGCCGAGGCCTTCAAGGAGCCCTTGCATGCCGGGACCGAGTTCGACCTGATCGAACAGCGTCCGGGCTGGTGGCATATCGAGCTGGCCGACGGGAATCGGGCGTGGGTGCCCGACCAGGCCGCCTCTTTGATCTGATCGCCTCTCGGGCCTCACCATGACGCCGGCGCACGATGCTGAAGAGCGGGTTCCTCGCCTCCGCGTTGCTTCGCTCTGCTTCGCACCGCTGCGCTCGGAATGACCATGAGGGTGCCGCCCACGCTTGGGAGGACCTTCACGCGAGGACACCGCGTGGACACAGTCCACCCTACACGGGGACGCGTGGCCGCCATCGTTGGGTGACATGCCCACGCGAGCGTGGGCATGCCACCCAACGATTCTGTAGGCCCCCTTTGGCCGTCATCCCGACCGAAGGGCCGAAGGTCCGCAGTGGAGGGATCCGTTCGAACAGTCCTTCCACAAGGCACCCGACGAAAAGCTACAGCATGCTCTCCAATAGGCGTGAACGTTGATCTCCGGCCACTCAACGCGATGACGCAGCCCACCAGTCAGCTAACGGCATGACGCAACCCACCAGCCACGCAACGCCATGACGCAACCCACCGGTCACCTAACGCCATGCCGCAACCCACGAGGCCATCAACGCCATCCCGCAACCACATCAGCGGTGTCGCTGCGCGACGCTGAAGAACGGATTCCTCGGCTTCGCGGTGCTTCGTACTGCTCCGCACCGCTGCGCTCGGAATGACGACGGGGCGCCCCTTTAGGGAGTCGGGTGGTATGCCCCCGCCCGCCTCGACCAACATCGCCGGGTGGCATGCCCATGCGCCTCTGGCCCGCCGGCGGCGGATGGGCATGGCCTGAAGATGTGGGGCGTTCACGATGGACAGGATGCCTGGTCGCCCGGCGGTGCCGGATTCCCGTCCTTCGCGCCGTCGGTCAGCCAGGCCGCGCCGAGTTGGCCGCAGGCGGCCTTGATGCTTCGTCCCCGACGGTAACGGATGACCGTCTCGACGCCCGCGCGACCCAACACATCACGGAAGCGGTGCATCCGGTCGCGGTCGCTCGGCTTGTAGCCACAGCCGGGATGCGGGTTGAATTCGATGAGGTTGACCGCGGCGTTCAGCTCGTGCAGCAGGTCCGCCGTGGCGCGGGCCTGGGCCGGGCTGTCGTTCACATCCCGCATCAGACAGTACTCGAACGTGACGCGCCGATGCGTGATCCGCTGGTAGTCCCGCACGGCGTCGAGCAGCTCAGTCAGGGGGACCTTGCCCGCCACCGGCATGAGCCGACGGCGCAGCGCATCGTCCGGGGCGTGCAGCGAGATGGCCAGGCGGACCTGCCAGTGCAGTTGGGCGAACCGGCGGATGGCCTCGGGCAGACCGCACGTGCTGAGGGTGATGTGCCGCTGACCCAGGCCCAGCCCCAGCGGGTGGTTCAGGATGCGGATCGAATCCAGCACCGCCTGTGTATTGTCGAAGGGCTCGCCCATGCCCATATACACCACATTGTGAATCTTCCCGCACCGTGCCGCGGCCTGATAGACCTGTTCGACGATGGCTCCCGCGCCCAGGGACCGCGCGAACCCCAGCCTGCCCGTCGCGCAGAAGCGACACGCCATCCGGCAGCCCACCTGGCACGACAGGCACAGGGTCCGCCGGTCGCCGTCGGTGAGCACCACCGACTCGATCCGCCGGCCGTCGCCCACGTCGAAGACGAGCTTGGCGGTCCCGTCCGGGTCGGTGTGAAGCTCGGTCACGTCCAGCCGCTCGATGCGATAGCCGCGCTCGGCCAGCGCGCTGCGAAAGGCCTTCGGCAGCGGCGTGACCTGCGCGACATCGTCCACGCCCTTGGCATGAATGGCGGCGAACAGGTATTGCGCGTAGTATGGCTTGCCCCCGAGTTCGCTCACAAGGGCTTCGATCTGTTCAAACGGCATGCCGGTCAGGTCTTCCGCCATGGGGTTGAGTATAACCGAACAGGGGGTCGAGGAGCGAAATCAAACAAGTCAACATGGCTGCGACGACAAGTGGCTTTCCGGCCGACGCTCCTCGGGCGGGTTGGGGTGACGCCCGGCGGAATCATCGCCGGCGTCACGATGCTTCAGATGGGCCGCTGTTCGTCTTCCTGAGCCTTCTGGGATACGTCGCCCATCGAGTCGCGCATGGTGTCGATGGCGCTGTCCATGTCGTCGAGGTTGATCAGGTCATCGAGGTCGTCCAGGTCGTCCAGATCCGCAAAGGGGTCGTCCTTGTCTTGAGCCGCCGCGGCCGCGCCGACCTCCTGCACCGCGGACGTTCCCTGCTCGGCCTCGGCGATGTGCGCGGGGGGCGACAGGATATCCGAATCGTCCGCGGGCACACCGTCAATCCGCACGGAGAACTGCAGCGGTCCAATCCGGATTTCATCGCCGGGCGACAACTCCGTCTCCTCGATCCGCTGGCCGTTCACGTACGTACCGTTTCGCGAACCCAGGTCGCGGATCCTCAGCTTGCCCTCGTCCAGGTTGATCTGGCAATGGCGTCGGGAGACCACCATCAGCGGGATGCACAAATCGCACTCCTGGCGCCGCCCGATGACGGTGACCGAGTCCGGAAGGGTAAACGGTTTGCGGGCCCCACCCTTTTTCTTGAGGACCAGACAAACGTTCATGGCATTGCTCCTTCGGGAAATGCTGTTATGCTCTGGAACCAGTATATGCGCCGGCGCGGTTCAAGGCAAGGCAAAATCGGCGGATAGCCGCCCAATCCCACCGCCAGTGCGGGATATGGCCGTGGTGGAGCCGTGTGGAGGCGAAGGACTATGTGGATCGTATGGACGAAGGGACGTGAATTTGCGGTACCGGGCGATCTTGTTCGATCTGGACGGCACGCTGGTGGACACGCTGGAGGACCTGACGGCGGCGATGAACTACGGGTTGCGCCGGCTGGGTCTGCCGGAGCATTCGGCCGAGGTGTGCCGCCGGATGATCGGCAACGGGGTGGATATTTTTGCCAGCCGCGCGCTGGGACCCGACCATCAGGACCTGCACGGTCGTCTGATCGAGGTGATGATGCCCTATTACGAGGCGCACTGCATGGATCGCAGTCGCGTGTACGAAGGGGTGCAAGAGGCTCTGGCCGAGTTGCGTGGCCGTGGGATTCGAGTCGCGGTGGTGACGAACAAGGACCAGCCCCAGGCGGAAAAGGTGATGGGTCACTACTTTGCGGACGGACTGTTCGATGCCATTGTGGGCGTCGGGCCGCAGGTCCCCGTGAAGCCGGATCCGACGGGCACGAAACGGGTGCTCGATACGTTCGGCGTCGGTTCGGACCAGGCCCTGTTCATCGGCGACAGCGAGATCGACTATGAAACGGCCGAAAACGCGGGTGTGCGTTTCGTGGGCGTGGCGTGGGGCTTTCGGGGACGCCCGGCCTTGGCCCGGCTCGGGGTGAAGACGGTTATCGAGCGGCCGGGCGAAATCTTGAACCTGCTTTCTTGACAGGTTTTGCGGTCGGAATATACTGCAACGCACACAGTGGGGTGTTCTCGAAAGGCAGGATAACGGCATGGAACGCGGGGCTGGTAAGCTAGATGGCTGACGTTCGACTTCCCGACGGCCGGACACTGGAGGTACCGGACGGCACCACCATCCGCGCGATCACCGAGCAGATCGGCCCGCAGTTGGCCAAGGCCGCCGTGGCCGCACGTCTTGACGACCGGCTGGTGGATGTGTCTACGCCCGTGTCGGGCAAGGCGCAGTTGACCGTTCTGACGGGCAAGGATCCCGACGGGCTGGAGGTGATGCGTCACACGGCCGCCCACGTCATGGCCGAGGCGATCTGCCGGTTGTGGCCCGACGCCAAGCTGGTCTACGGACCCACCGTTCGGGACGGCTTCTTTTATGACATTGACCTGGACGAGCCGATTCGGCCGGAGGATTTCGAGCGGATCGAGGCCGAGATGGAGCGCATCGTCAAGGAGGACGCACCCATCACGCGGATTGAGATGACCCGGCAGGAGGCCCTTGAACGCGTCTCGGGCGACCCCTACAAGACCGACAACATCCACCGGGCCGACGGCCAGGTCATCAGTTTCTACCGACACGGGGAGGATTTCGAAGACCTCTGCCGCGGCCCCCATGTGCCCAGCACCGGTCGAATCGGCGCCTTCAAGGTGCTCAGCGTGGCCGGGGCCTACTGGCACGGCGACGCCAGCCAGAAGATGCTCCAGCGGGTGTACGGCACGACCTGGCCCACCGGCAAGGAGTTGCGGGCCTACCTGGACCGCCTGGAGGAGGCCCGTAAACGCGACCACCGCGTTCTGGGCCGCCAGCTTGATTTGTTCAGCTTCCATGAAGAAGGGCCGGGATTTGCCTTTCTGCATCCCAAGGGGATGATCGTCTGGAACGAGATCGTGGATTTCTGGCGCGAGGTCCACCGCCGTCACGGCTACCAGGAGATCAAGACGCCCATTCTGCTGAACGAGTCGCTCTGGCACCGCAGCGGGCACTGGGACAACTACAAAGAGAACATGTATTTTACCGTGGTGGACAACACGACCTATGCGGTCAAGCCCATGAACTGTCCGGGCGGTCTGCTGGTGTACAAGACGCGCAAACACTCATATCGCGAGTTTCCCATGCGGGTCGCCGAGCTGGGGCTGGTGCATCGTTACGAGGCCAGTGGGCAGATGCACGGGCTGATCCGGGTGCGGCAGTTCACCCAGGATGATGCGCACATCTTCTGCACCCCCGAACAGATCGAGCCGGAGGTGATCGGCGTCATCGATCTGGTGCAGGAGATCTACCGGGCCTTCGGGTTTGAGCAGTACCATATCGAGTTGTCGACCAAGCCCGAAAAACACATCGGTTCGGATGAGATGTGGGAGGTGGCCACCCGGTCACTGGCCGGGGCGCTGGAGCACAAGGGCCTGGCCTATCAGGTCAACGAAGGCGACGGCGCATTTTACGGACCGAAGATCGACTTCCACATCGCCGACTGCCTCGGGCGGACCTGGCAGTTGGGCACGATCCAGTTGGATTTCTCCATGCCGCAGCGGTTCGAGCTGGTCTTCACCGATAAGGACAACACGGAAAAGCCGCCGGTGATGATTCATCGGGCGGTGCTGGGGTCGCTGGAGCGGTTTCTGGGAATCCTGATCGAGCACTACGGGGGTAACATGCCTCTGTGGCTGGCTCCGGAGCAGGTGCGCGTGCTGCCGATCAGCGAGAAGACGCTGGATTACGGCCAGGAGGTGCTGACGGTCTTGCAGAAGGCCGGGTTGCGGGCCGATCTGGACCGCGGCGATGAGAAGATCGGCGCCAAGATCGCCCGGTGCCACGGGGATCGCGTGCCTTACATGTTGGTCGTCGGCCCTAAAGAGGCCGAATCCAGGACCGTGGGCGTGCGGATGCGGGGCAGCAAGGCCACCCAGACCATGGCACCGGACGCCTTCGTGGCCACGGTGAAAGAGACGATCGCCACCAAAGCGATGGAATAGGGCCCGGGATGTCGCGCGGGCCCGGTCGGGATTAAAAGAGCCGCCCGGTGACGGCCGGCGGTCGATATGGGTTCATGATAAGGAAAGGTGACAAGCCATCAGCAAGCAAAGACTGCGTGTCAATGAACAGATTCGGGCCAGGCAGGTTCGGCTCATCGACCAGGACAACCAGCAGGTCGGCGTCGTTGACTGTCCGGAGGCTCTCGAGCGGGCCCGTGAGGCGAACCTGGATCTGGTGGAAGTAGCGCCCAACTCGGAACCGCCCGTGTGCCGGATCATGGATTACGGCAAGTGGCTGTACGAGCAGAAACGCAAACAGAAACAGAACATCAAGAAGCAGCATTCCGTCACGCTCAAGGAGATCCGGCTGCGTCCGAAGATCGACGAGCACGACCGGCGGATCAAGCTGAACCACGCCGTCAAGTTTCTGGAGAAGGGCCACAAGGTTCAGATTACGATGTTGTTCCGGGGGCGGGAGATGATCCACCTGGATCACGGGCTCGAAATGATGACGCATATTTCGGAGGAACTCGCCCCGTACTGCCACGTCGAAAGTCCGGTGCGTCGCATGGGCCGCCGGATGAACATGGTCCTGGCGCCGAACAAGCAGCATTAGCGGTGGGTGGGGCATAGGCGTTTCCCGGATGCGAGGCCATGGGACGGAGGGCAGGATTCCGCTCCTTCGGGGGCATGTGGTTTTCCGAAATCAGATGGCCCTGGTCGGCCATGGGACATGGGAATCGCCCCTGGCGCCTTCGGAATCGGGGTTTTCGGGGTCTGGCCACTGGTCCGGATCGGTGCGGGGCAGGGTGCGTAAAGTCCGATAGTCTGGGAAGGGGGGCGGTCTGAAGGGCGCTTTCCGGCAAGGGGTCGCCGACCGGCCGATGGAAATTCGCGTTTTTTTTCTTGCCTTTCCTGGTGTCGGGTGCGTATACTACTTAGAACTGGAGGTGGTCCCCGTTCTAAAGGCTGAGCGATGTGTGCGCGTTGAGAATGGGGTAAACCTGTGTGAACGTGGTTAGGGTCAGGATCCTTGGGATGAGCCCAAGGGGAGGGTACGATGAGAAACGCAACGTTTGGATTAATGGTGGGGATATTGGCCGCGGCGGCGGTGGCTGCGCCGACGTACACGGGGTCATTGTCATGGAGCGGGGGGGGCATCGCGGGCACGCCGGGCAGCTCCTGGCTGGCTGACGGAACAGTGTTGGAGTGGGCGGTGACGGCCAACGGCAACGGCACGTTCACCTATTGGTACAAGTTGACGGTGGCCGACGACCCCGAGGTCAGCCATCTGACGATTGAGGTCTCCCCCAGTTTCACGGCGAACAACATTCTGGATGTGCTCCAAGGCAAATTGGCCGACAACCAGCCGGAGTGGGCCAACCCGGAAAACCAGAACGCCAATCCGGGGCTGCCAAGTCCGTTGTGGTCCATCAAGTTTGAGGATGACGCATCGTTGGAGTACACGGTTGAATTCGTAAGCGACCGCACGCCTGTATGGGGCGACTTCTACGCCAAGGGCGGGCCAACCACGGGCATCTGGAACGCCGGTTTCACCGCGGCTGATCCGCAGGCTGCACCGGCCAACGGGTCGTTGCAGGGTCATCTGCTGGTGCCCGACACGACCGTGATTATCCCCGTGCCGGGGGCGTTGGGACTGGCGGTGCTGGGGCTTGGCCTGGTCGCCTCTCGGCGGCGATAAGGAGCCCAGCGGCAACAAGCGCTGCCCGCCCTTCGAGGCATGGTGGCGCGGCACATTTTGAATGTAGCACGAGGCGTGTCGTAAAAACACGCCTTTTTCATTGACGCGGGGGGGCGGTTTGTGTACAGTCCTCCACTTCCCGGCTTTTTCGGTGGAAGAATTGCCTGCGGTTCACAAGGAACGTATGATGTCTAAGCAGAAGACCCATAAGGGTTTAGCGAAACGCGTCAAGGTCACGGGGACGGGCAAGGTCCGGCGGTATCGCTCCGGGGCCAGTCACCTGATGAGCACGAAAAACGCCAAGCGTCGTCGCCGCCTGGCCAGTTCTACGCTGGTCAAAGGGGCCAACGTCGCGAAGATCAAGGCGCTGTTGGGGGCGTAGCGTCCCCGAAAGCTGAATCGCCGCCCGCTTCCCGGCTTCATCGGCTGCCGTAGCGGGCCATGCAGAGCGGAAAGGAAAGCTGATATGCCACGAGTACGTAAGGGCGCCGCCCGTCGGCGGGCGAAGAAGCGAGTTCTCAAGGACGTCAAGGGGCATCGCGGGCCGCAGAACCGCCAGATTCGGCTGGCCAAGGAGGCCCGTACCCGCGCCGGCGTCAACGCCCGCATCGGTCGCAAGCAGCGCAAACGCCAGTTCCGCGGACTGTGGGTGGTGCGTCTCAACGCCGCCTGCCGCATGCGGGGCTTGCGTTACAGCGAGTTCGTCAATGCCTGCAAGAAGGCCGGCATCGGTCTGAACCGGAAGATGCTCAGCGAGATCGCCATCGCCGACCCGGCCGGATTCGACGCGGTCGTGGATCGGGCCAAGGCTGCCTTGTAGCCGACGGATGGTGGGGCCCGGTATGCTGGAGGAATTCGAACAGATCGGTCGCGAGGCTCACGCCGAGCTGGACCAGGTCGATTCGGCCGAGGCCCTGGAGCAGTTCCGCATCAAGTATCTGGGCCGCAAGGGCCGCGTCACCGAGATGCTCAGCCGCATCGGACAGCTTGCCCCCGATCAGCGACGCCAGGGGGGCCAACTGGCCAACCGCATCAAGCAGGAGGTCACCGCGGCCTTCGACCAACGCAAAAGCACGCTGGGCGAGGGGCCCAAGAAGCAGGTCAAGCCGCTCGTCGACGTGACCTTGCCCGGCCGGCCCTTCGAGCTGGGCCGGTGCCACGTGATCTCCCAGACGATCAGCGAGCTGCTGGAGATCTTTGGCCGCATGGGATTCGGCGTGTCCTACGGGCCCGAGGTCGAGGACGAGTGGCACAACTTCATCGCGCTGAACATCCCACCGGAGCATCCGGCCCGCGAGCCGAGCGACAATTTCTACATCGACGAGCGACGGCTCCTGCGCAGCCAGACCAGCACGATCCAGATCCGGGTCATGGAGTCGCACACGCCGCCGATCCGCGTGGTCGCCCCGGGCCGGGTCTATCGGCCGGACACGGTGGACGCGACCCACATGTTTATGTTCCACCAGCTTGAGGCCCTGGTCGTGGATGAAGGGGTCACGATGATTGACCTGCGATCCAGCATCGACCAGTTCATCCACACGTTCTTCGGACCGGACACGCGGTGGCGTTTTCGGCCGAGCTTCTTTCCGTTTACCGAGCCCAGTTGCGAGGTGGATATTCTCTGGGGCGACCAGGCCGACGGCGAGAGTTGGATGGAGATCGGCGGTTGCGGCATGGTCGATCCAAACGTGTTCGACGCCGTGGGCATCGACAGCGAACGCTACACCGGCTGGGCCTTCGGCTTCGGCATCGAGCGGCTGGCCATGAAGAAGTACGGCATCCACGACATCCGCCTGCTCTTCGAGAACGACCTGCGCTTTTTGCGACAGTTCTGACGCATGTGCTCGACAGCCCTGCCCGCTCGGGCAACCAGAGATGCTAACATGCAGCGTTACCGAAGTCAAGGTCCTGCTTGCTCAGGTGAGCGCCCGATCACGTCGTCCAGCCCTTTCACCACCGCTTTGAACGTGGCATCATTCGTGGTGGCCAACTTTTTTATGGCTTTGTCCTTCAGAATTGAGGCGATCTTGTCACAACGAATGCAGGACTGATCGGGTAGGTTGCCCTCAGCCAAACTCCCGACCGATAGCTCGACCCGATAGGGGCTGGGTCTTGTAGATGTCGTCACCATCATTCCTACGAAGTCTGGGGCATGAGCGTTTTGATTGATGGCATCACACGAGACAATGAGAACGGGGCGTTTCTTCGTTGTTGCTCCGTCGGAAAAGGGGAAGGGGATGAGAATGATGTCTTTCTGCCTGTAGAGAAACATCACAGACGGTCCCATATGTCGTCGCTGGGATTGTTCCAAATCTGTCCAAATGCCTCTTCAGACACGTCCATCGCCATCGATGTGAAGTTTGCATCTTCCGTGGGTGCAACCGGAATTTGAGGCAGATGCCACTGGCGCTGGCGCCATCGCAAAGGGATGTCGCTGCAGAGGTGCCGGACTTCTCGGAGGTCGGTCGCAGTTGTTCCAGATGTATCCGGCGCCTCTTCCGTGAAACCAAGACAGACTTCTCCGACGGATGCCTCCTCTGCGGTGGCGATTGTCTCTTGGAAGGGCTTATCCATTCTGATTGCCTCCAGCCTCTTCTATCTTCCGACAGATGATCCGCCTTTCGCCACAGTATTCACTTCCTGCATAGATCTGGAATCGGTATTCCCCGGGATGTGGCAATGGGATACCTCTGAAATTGAGGATCACACTGTTCACGATGAGGGGATCGGCAAATTCGACACCAATGCGTTGTTCGACCAGGGCCTTTTCTTCGTCTTGAAGGTCGATGAGCCGAGCCATGACGGAGATTGTCCCGCGCCCCCCCGTCATTTCGCAGAAGACACTCAGGCTGTGATGCCGAGCGGGATACCGGCGGGCATTGATCGTCGAGAAGACTCCAACGACGGTTGCCTTTCCTGTGAACGCATCCACAATAACCGAATCACAAACAATCGCCGACAACAGCAAAGGCGGCGGCACCTGCTGAGGCGTATCGCACTGTTTTGACATGTCTCCCATATGTGTCATTCTACACTACTCCTGTCGGAGGAATCAAGGCTCTTCGGGGCTGATCGGACACGAGAGTCACGATGTTTGTTAGCCCGATACGTCCTCGATCGTGGATTTCCAGACGTCATAGGCGTCCGCATACGTCTCGGTTGTAGTGGCGTCGGGCTTGATGGTGTCGAGCTTTTTGAGCCCGGCGAAGGCCTCGACATCGGAGGCGTAGATTCCCGCGCCGAGGCCGGCGCCGCGGGCGGCGCCCTGTGAGCCATCGGTATTGTACAGCTCCACGGTCGAGCCGGTCACCGTGGCGAAGGCCGAGGCGAACAGGGGCGACAGGAACATGTTGGCCTTGCCCGCCCGAACGGTCTGCACCCGCACGCCCATCTGCCGCATGATGTCCAGGCCGTAGTTCAGGGCGAAGACGATACCCTCCTGGGCGGCGCGGAGCACGTGCGCCCGCGTGTGCACGTTGAAGTTGAGCCCGTGCAGGGACGCCCCGATATTGCGGTTAGCCAGCATGCGTTCGGCGCCGTTGCCGAAGGGCAGGATCCGCAGCCCCTCGGCCCCGACGGGGATCGCCGCCGCGGCGGCGTTCATTTCGGGGTAATCGTCGCCGCCGGCGGCCACGTTGTGCTTGAGCCAACTGTTGAGGATGCCCGTGCCGTTGAGGCACAACAGCACGCCCAAGCGGGGCGTTTGGGCCGTGTGATTGACGTGGGCGAACGTGTTGACCCGTGACTGGGTGTCGTAGGCCGGCTTATCCCCGATGCCGTACACCACGCCGCTGGTGCCCGCGGTGGCGGCGACCTCGCCCGGATCGAGCACGTTCAGGCTGAAGGCGTTGTTGGGCTGATCGCCCGCACGATACGTGATGGGCGTGCCGGCCCTGAGGCCGAGTTCCTGGGCGGCCGTAGCGGTCAGCTCGCCCTGGACGCCGAACGTCTCGACGGTCTCGGGGATCAGCGTCGCGTCGATCTCCATCGCCTCAAGCACCACCCGCGACAGCGCGTTCTCACGGAAGTCCCAGAAGATGCCCTCCGACAGGCCTGATACGGTTGTGACCAGGCGGTCGGTCATTCGCATCGCCAGGTAATCACCCGGCAGCATGATCTTATCGATCTTCGCGTAAACCCCCGGCTCATTCTCGCGGACCCAGCGAAGCTTGGCGGCGGTGAAATTGCCGGGGTGATTGAGCATCGCTTCGAGACATCGCTGCGGACCGATCTTTTCGGTGGCCGCGGCGCCGACCGGGACGGCCCGGCTGTCGCACCAGATGATGCTCGGACGCAGCACGCGGTGGGCCTTGTCCACGCAGACCAGCCCGTGCATCTGATACGTGATGCCGATGGCCTTGATCTCGGCCGGGTTGACGCCGGACGTGTTCAGAATCTCCGCGGTCGCCTGGACCAGGTTCTTCCACCAGTCCTCGGGGTGCTGTTCGGCCCAGCCGGGCTGCGGGGCGAGAATCGGCATCTCCTTCTTCGGACACGTCGCCGAGGCGACCGGCGCCTGCGTCCGGGCGTCCATCAGCGTGGCCTTGATTGAACTGGTTCCCGCATCGTATCCGAGCAAGTACATGCATCTGTCCCTTTCCGTAACGTCTTTGGATCACAGGTCACATGGGCCGGCGCGAGACGGACCGCCGAGCGTATCCAGTATCGCCGCGGACCCGGTGATGTCAAGAAAGGCCCGACGAGAGGCGCCTCGCGCAGGTCGCTCTTTGGCAGAAGAGCACCGAGGTGCCCGCACCAGCGGGTATCCGACGTCACCCGATCGTGGGGGCCGATCAGAGTTGCTGCTGGACCGCCTGCGTGTGAATGGCCTCGAAGATCGTCTTGACGAAATCGGGATCCAGGCCGACCGCCTGGGCCCGGGCCACGTGATCCTCCAGCAGCGTCTCCCACCGATCCAACTGCAGGACCGGGATGTGGTGCTGCTTCTTGAGCCGCCCGATTTCCTCCACCCATCGCATGCGTTCGGCCAAGTCCTGCAGAATTCGCGCATCGACCTGGTCGATGCAGGCCCGCAACCGCAGGATCTGCGATCGCACCTCGGCTTCGAGCGGCTCGGCGTCACGCACGCAAAGCCGACCGATCATCGCGGTCAAGTCCTCCGGGGTAATCTGCTGCGAGGCGTCGCTGAGGGCCTGATCGGGAGTCACATGCGTCTCGATCATCAGCCCCTGAATCCCAAAGTCGAGGGCCATCTGGGCCACGCGCTCCACGAGGCCTCGCTTGCCGGCGATGTGGCTCGGATCGCAGATCAGTCCCAGGCGCGGGAACGATCGCTTCAGCTCAATGGGAATCTGCCAGTTCGGCCGGTTGCGGTACTCCGTTTCGGTATAGGTCGAGAACCCGCGATGGATGGCCGCGAGCTTCCGTACGCCCGCGCCGTACAAGCGTTCGATCGCCCCGATCCAGAGCCCCAGCTCGGCGTTGATGGGGTTCTTCACGAGCACCGGAACGTCCACGCCCCGCAGGGCCTCGGCAATCTCCTGAACCATGAACGAATTAACGGTTGTGCGGGCGCCGATCCAGAGCATATCGATGCCGTGAGCCAGGCACAGCTCGACGTGTTTGGCCGTGGCCACCTCCGTGGTCGTCGGCAAGCCGGTCTGCTCCTTGACCGCCTGGAGCCAGGGCAGTCCGGCCCGCCCCACGCCTTCAAACGTGTTCGGCCGCGTCCGGGGCTTCCACAGTCCGGCCCGAAAGACCCGGACGTTTGGACAGGCCGCCACCCCCTGGGCCGTCGCCAACACCTGTTCGCGGGTTTCGGCGCTGCAGGGACCAGCGATCACCCAAGGCACACGGTCCACGGGCAGCCATTCGGCCATCTCGTTCAACCCGCTGTTGATCACCCGCATCTTGTCAGGCATTGGCTTCCTCGTCGTCAGGCATTGGCCTGGCCGCTTCGAACGCAGCACCCAAATCTAGCCGCGAATCGGCCCCTTGGCAAGGTCAAAGCCGCGGTCGGTTCGCCCCGTAGCGGATGTTCATCTTTTCGTTCGCGACACGCTGGGCAGGGTTGTCTTCCGGCGCTTTTTGTGGTATACTGCACGTATTATGGGGGCACAGTGTGTAGGGATTGCGACGATTGGGTGGTGAGTGCGGACCTGCTGCAGCGAGGGCGCGTGCCCATGTGCCGGCCTGCCGCGACACGATGGATACGGGAGACGGTGTGTCCATGACGACTAAGCATGCTCAACGGGGGTTTTTGCTCGCCGCGGTGGTTCTGGCAGGTCTGTTTGCAGTCTGCCCCGCCGGTCTGAACTGCCCGCCGGGCGATCTGACGGGCGATTGTCGGGTGGACATGGCCGACCTGCTGGCCTTCGTGGACGCCTGGCTGGCGCCGGAGGAG
>ENA-OSEO01001289-OSEO01001289.1-sediment-metagenome-genome-assembly--contig:-NODE-1289-length-47718-cov-4.051342_pt1 | contig 47718 bp, 33 predicted proteins | sample MGYA00237883_ERZ534232 | MGnify/ENA metagenome assembly ERZ534232 | reverse complement strand
GCCTATCATACAAAAAGCCTGGTCCTTGCCCTTCTTGTAGCCCTGTTCATTGGCGGACTCTTATCTGCCCTTCATGCCTTCCTTACCATCACCCTTCGGGCAAACCAGGTTGTAAGCGGGCTGTCCATAACCCTTTTCGGCTCCGGTTTTGCAAGCTTTCTGGGGCAGAGGCTTGGACCTGTATCCAATAACCGCTATCTGGTAGGTTTAACTGGCCCGAGGTTTCGGCCCCTTTCTCTTCCCCTTTTGGGAGACTTGCCCTTACTTAAGGCTATTTTTAGCCAGGATATCCTTACCTATGTAATCTATATTTTAATACCTTTGGCCTGGTTTTTTCTTTATAAAACAAAAAAGGGCTTGTGGCTAAGAGCGGTGGGGGAGAATCCTCAAACCGCCGATGCTGCGGGGATAAATGTTTCAAAAACCCGTTATTTTTATACTATTTTTGGTGGGATGCTTGTTGCTTTGGGAGGAGCTCATCTTTCCCTATCCTATACCCCCGGCTGGTCGGAGAATATAACCGGAGGAAGGGGCTGGATAGTTATTGCTCTGGTGATATTCTCCATGTGGAACCCTGCCCGGGCCATTTGGGGGGCAGTTTTGTTTGGGGGTATAAATGCGGTACAGTTCCGTCTCCAGGCCTCCGGCACCTCCCTTCCCGCAGGTTTTCTCAACATGCTTCCCTATATTGCCACCATAGCTGTTCTTGTGGTTATAACCTGGTGGGAAAACCTGAGCAAGAAAATCGGTGCTCCAGGGGCTTTAGGAAAACCCTATATCCGGGAGGAAAAATAACCCCTCTTTCTCTGACATACAATTGGGGTTATGATATACTAGGTAGAAACCTTAAAGGAGGGGAAAAGATGGGTGATAAGATGCTTCTATATTCTATGGAGCAGCTTCTTAACTGGATATTCCAGGAGTATCAGGATCGTAGTACAGTTTTTGGTATTCCTGCTTCCCAATTTTTCCGAAAAAAGAATAATTACAGGGCCACAATATTCGGCCAAGATTCCGACACCTTTCTTGGTCCAGCAGCGGGACCTCATACCCAGATAGCTCAGAATCTGATTACCTCCTACCTCTGCGGCGGCAGGTTCCTGGAATTGAAAACTGTTCAGAAACTGGACAACCTGGTCATCCCCAAACCTTGCATTGATGCACTGGACGAAGGGTATAACACCGAGTGGTCAACAGAACTTACTCTGGAGGAGGCTTACGAAGAATATGCCAAGGCCTGGATAATAATCTCTCTTCTGTCCCAATTTTTCCCTCTCCCCGATGGCTCCCGGAGCAATTTTATCTTCAATATGAGCTTGGGGTATGACCTGGAGGGTATACAATCCCCTGCTATGGATAGATTTATCAACCGGTTGATGGATTCAAAAGAGGATACCCTTTTTAACCGTATGATTGATGAAGCGGACCAATTTCTATCCCGGGAAAGGTTTTTTGGGGGGCAGAACCAAAAAGAACTCCGGGAAGTTATTCCCCTTATTCCCGTAAATTTAGTTCAATCCGTTACCCTCTCTACCATGCACGGATGCCCTCCCTCCGAGATAGAGAAGATCTGCGTCTATCTGATTACTCAGAAGAACCTTAATACTTATGTGAAACTGAATCCTACCCTTCTCGGATTTGATAAAACCAGAAGAACCCTGGATAGTCTTGGTTATAACTATGTAGAGCTAAAAAGGGAGTCCTTTACCAAGGACCTTCAGATGGAGGATGCGGTTCCGATGATCCGGCGTTTGAAAAAACTAGCCGATTCAAAGGGAAAATTCTTCGGGCTTAAGCTTTCTAATACCCTGGGGGTAAGAAACTATGGCCAGGTTTTACCGGGAGAGGAAAAGTATATGTCCGGCAGGGCACTTTATCCGCTTACCATAACCTTGGCTTCCCTGCTGGCCAATGAGTTCAATGGCCTTGTTCCAATCTCCTTTTCCGGGGGAATCTCTCAGTATACGGTTCTGGAGACTGCAAAATGCGGAATCCGGCCTATCACCATGGCCACAGCCCTTCTTAAACCAGGTGGATACTCCCGAATCTCCTACATGGCGGATATTATTGATGCAGCCTGGGATCTGCTTCCCAACCAGTTGGACAAGGATGCCCTCGCTATTCTATCGGAAAGAGCGGTGAACAATCCCTACAGCAAGAAGATCTGGAGGGGGACAGATAAGGTTTCCGTTCCTGACCCCTTGCCCCTTCTGGATTGTGCCATTGCACCCTGCATCTATGCCTGTCCAATAGGACAGGATGCGCCGGAATACATCCGTCTTACCTCGGAAAAAAGATACTCCGAAGCCCTGGCCCTGATCTATGCAAAAAATCCCTTGCCTCATATTACTGGATACATCTGTGATCATGAATGTATGGCCAACTGCACTCGCCTTGATTACGATGGACCTGTACGTATAAGGGAGATAAAAAGGATTGCAGCCCAAAAGGGTTATCTTGAGCATCTTTCCAACAGCCCGACACCCCCCAAGGGTAAAAAGAGGGTTGCTGTTCTGGGTGCTGGGCCTTCCGGTCTTGCCTGTGCCTATTTCTTAAGAAAAGCCGGCATTCAGGTAACTATCCTTGAAAAGGAATCCAATGCCGGCGGAATAATAAATACGGTCTTGCCTTCCTACCGGATCCCCTTAATGGCTGTGGAAAAAGACATAGATTTTCTGGCTGCCCTGGGGGTGCATTTCAAATTCGATGTTGATCCTGTTCCCTCCTTCCGAGAGCTGTTCAAACAGAATTACAGCGCCGTTTATGTTGCCACCGGAGCAAGCAAGGAAAGATCCCTGGATCTTGGTCTTGAGTCCTCCCGGGTTTATGGGGTAATAGATTTCCTAAAACAGATTAAGATGGAAAAGGGTTTCCACTCCCTGGGTAAAAGGGTCGCTGTTATAGGAGGAGGAAACAGCGCCATGGATGGCGCCAGGTCTGCCCTTAGAATTCCAGACGTTGAGCGGGTATACATTATTTACCGAAGGAGCGAGGCAGAGATCCCAGCAGAGCGTGAGGAATTTGAGCTCGCTAAAACTGAAGGTTCAATTTTCCTTCCCCTTCTCGCCCCTATTAAATACACTAAGAACAGTATCCTGGTCTGTAAAAAGATCATTCTTGGAGAAAGGGGAAGAGATGGAAGAAGGATTCCTGTAGAAACCGAGGAGACAGTAGAGATTCCTGTGGATTCTGTAATTACCGCTTTGGGCGAGGAACCGGACAGGGAATCCATAATAAAAATGGGGCTTACAGTTACTGGGAAAGGTACAGTGGAGACTCAGGCAGGCAGTTTTGCCACCTCCCGCCCCGGCGTCTTTGCTGGTGGTGATGTGAGACTTGGGGCATCTTCTGTTGTTAAGGCTCTTGCCGACGGAAGGGGAGCTGCAGAAGAGATCCTCTCCTATATCCTGAAAAAATCGGGTAAGGAGATCCTGGATTCTGTTTTCAAAGATTCCATGAAATACCGGGAGGTTCAGATACCCCCGGAAGAACTTATCCAGAGAAAAGGTTTACTCTACACACTTCCGCAGCCTATGGATGACCTTACCCTGGCTAAAAGAGAGGAGTTCCGCTGTCTTCACTGCGGTCTGGTATGCAACAAGTGTGTAGATGTTTGTCCAAACCGGGCAAATATCGCCTTGGATACCCAGGGGAAGATCTTTAAAGATCGATACCAAATTCTCCACCTGGATGATCCCTGCAATGAATGTGGCAATTGTTACACCTTCTGTCCCTTTGAGGGAAGACCATACAAGGATAAGCTTACCCTCTTTTCTTCCCTTAAGACTTTCGAAGAGAGCGAAAATAACGGTGCCTTCTTCCCCGATCCTGATAAAGCGGATATCCGTCTCCGGCTTGGTGGAGAGATCTATCTACTGGATATCTCACAAGCCTTGGAGCAGGAAAAGAACGAAGAAGAATATTCTGACCTTGAAAAAGTGTCCTGGTTGTTTTCCTTGATCTTCCGGGAATATCATTACTTATTAGAGAGGAGAAAATGATACTTTTAAAAAATCCTACCCTCCTATCCTGGGATCCTCCAGCGATTCAGGAAGGAAAATCAGTTTTGATAGAGGGAGGAGTGATAAAAAGCCTGCTTTCTGCCGGGGAGATACCGGAAGAAGCAAAAATGGGTGAAATTATTGATTGCACAGGTAAGTATCTCGCCCCTGGGCTGGCGTGCAGTCACAATCACTTCTACTCCGCCCTTTCCAGGGGGGTAATGGCAAGAATCAAACCCTCCACCGATTTTGTTTCTCAGCTAAAGAACCTTTGGTGGCGTCTGGACAGGGCAATAGATGCACCGATTCTCCAATCCAGCGCCTTAGTAGGAGCCCTTGAGGCCATTAAGGCTGGGACCACCTCTGTCATAGACCATCACTCCTCCCCCAATTACATCCTTGGTTCCCTCTCGGTTATCCGGCAAGCCTTTCTAAAAACCGGCCTTAGGGGAATCCTCTGTTATGAAACCACCGACCGGAACGGCAGAAAGGGAATGCTTGAGGGTGTAAAAGAGAATATTGATTTTGTCAGCATTGTGGAAAAGGATCCCCAAGAACTTCGGCTTGTGGAAGCTTCCCTGGGCGGACATGCCCCTAATACCCTGGGAGACGAGGCACTTCGCCTTCTTTCCCAGGGAGTAAAGGACACAGGCAGAGGCCTTCACATCCACGTGGGAGAGGATCGTTACGACTCCTCCCACTCCCATGCGATGTACGGAAAGGATATAATGGAACGCCTCTCTTCCTACGAGCTTTTAACGGATAAAGGTATCCTTGTCCACGGGGTGCACCTGACCAAAAGGGATAGGGAGATTATAAATGAACAGGATTCCTTCCTTATCCACAACTGCCGTTCCAATATGAACAACACAGTGGGTTATCAGACCCATCTTTCGGACTTTAAAAACTGCGCCCTGGGGACCGATGGAATCGGTTCCGATATGTGGAAGGAGCTCCAGTTTGCCTTTTTTAAGCACCGGGATTCCGGCGGAAATCTTTGGCCTTCCGATTTTCTTAAATTTCTTCACCAAGGCAACAGGTTATTAAGTCGTTACTTTAAAAGGGATTTTGGAAGGCTACAAGAGGGATCGGCAGCAGACCTGATACTACTGGACTATAAGAGTCCGACACCCCTTTTGGCAGATAACCTTCCTGGGCACATGGCCTTTGGGTTTTCCGCCCAGGATGTGGAAACTGTGATCATTAACGGAAGGATTGTCTACAGGGAACGTTCCTTCCCCCAGGATCTCCAGCCCCTCTACAGGGAGGCCAGAATCCAGGCTTCTAGACTTTGGGATAGAATGGATAAACTTTCCGATTAAATTAACAGGGAGTCTTAAATGGATATTGTAAGAAGGATAAAAGAAAAAGCCCAAGACTACACCCAGTATACAGCGGAGAACCTTTCCCGGATGGTAAAAATCCCCTCAGAAAGCGGAGAGGAGGGAAAGGTGATTGCAGAGATAAGAACCCAGTGTAAAAAGGCAGGATTTGACGAAGTCCGTATCGATGGGCTTGGAAATCTTATTGCCAGGATAGGAACAGGGAGAAAAATCCTTGCTCTGGATGCCCACATCGATACAGTGGGAACTGGAGACAGGAAACAGTGGGACAGAGACCCCTACAGCGGCGCAATCGAAGAAGGCTGGGTTTACGGCCGTGGTACTGTGGATCAGGAAGGCGGGGCTGCCTCCATGATCACCGCAGGAAGAATCCTAAAGGAGCTCAATTATTCGGGAGATTACACCTTATATTTTACCTTTACAGTGATGGAGGAGGATTGCGACGGCCTTTGCTGGAAGTATCTTATAGAAGAGGAGAAGCTGGTTCCAGATTTTGCAGTTAGTACTGAACCAACCAATTTAAGAATCACCCGCGGGCACCGGGGACGAATGGAATTACAACTTTTCACCCACGGTGTCTCCTGCCACGGTTCCGCACCGGAAAGGGGAGACAATGCAATTTATAAAGCCGGTAGAGCAGCCCTGGAGATAGAAAAACTGAATGAGAGAATAAAATCCGATCCCTTTCTAGGCAAAGGTACGGTAACAGTAACCTTTATCCACTCCGAATCCCCCTCCCTATGTGCTGTACCGGATCTCTGCATGCTTCATCTGGACCGCCGCCTTACCTGGGGTGAAACCAAGGAGAGTGTTATCCAGGAGATAAGAGAAACTCTGGGGCCGGAGGTGGATATTAACGTGCCTCTGTACGAAAAGGTATCCTACACTGGAAAGTCCTTTCCCCAGGAGAAGTACTTTCCTACCTGGAAGATAGAGGAGACCCACCCTCTTATCCAAGCAGGTTCGCGGGGTTATAAGCTGCTTTTCCAGAAAAATCCTGTGGTAGACAAGTGGACCTTTTCCACCAATGCAGTTTCCATCTGCGGAAGATACGGGATCCCGACCCTAGGGTTCGGTCCGGGGGATGAAACCCTAGCCCATGCTCCTAATGAAAGAATCCCGGTGGATCATCTTACCCAGGCAGCAGAGTTTTACACTCTCCTGCCCTATGTTCTAGAGGGTACATTATGAGATTCTTTTACAAATGTAATGAATGCGGTCTGGAGTATGATATAAAACCAAACATTATGGTTTGCACGGTGTGTGCAGAAAAACAAAAGCCTGGGGAACCTTTACGGGGAGTTCTGGAAACCCATTTTGAGGGTACTCCGGGTAGTGATCTGCTCATCGATCTACTGCCTGTGGAAAAGGAGTATTTTCCACCTATCCCTGTGGGGAGCACCCCCCTCTGGCAGCCTTTAAGGATCCGCAGGAGTCTCAACTTTCCCAATCTTTTCCTTAAGGATGATACCCTTAACCCCACAGGATCTCTTAAGGATCGCGCTTCCTACCTTGTGGCAGCCTTTGCCCGAAAACACCAGGTCAGGGATATAACCGTAGCCTCCACTGGGAATGCCGCCTCCTCCATGGCAGGAATAGGGGCAGCCGGGAACCTTAAGGTAACGATCTTTATACCCAAAACCTCGCCAAAGGCAAAGCTTGTCCAGGCCCTTCAGTACGGTGCGGAGGTTAGGATGGTAGAAGGAACCTACGATGCTGCCTTTGATCTCTCCCTGGAATACTCCAGGGCCAACGGATCCCTTTCCAGAAACACAGCCTACAATCCCCTTACCCTAGAGGGCAAAAAGACCGTTGCTCTGGAGATCTTTCTCCAACTTAAAAAGGCACCAGATCTGGTATTTGTCCCGGTAGGAGACGGAGTGATTCTTTCTGGCCTATATAAAGGGTTTGAGGATCTTAAAAAACTTGGGCTTATAGAGAGCATACCAATTATTTATGCAGTTCAGGCCGAGGGAAGCTGTGCCATTTCTAGAGCCTTCCAAGCAGGCGATTTTACTCCCCCACTACCTTCCCAGACTTTGGCAGATTCGATTTCCGTGGATATACCGAGAAACGGGTATCTCGCCCTTAAGAAGCTTAAGGCTCATAATGGAAAATGCATTACAGTTACTGATGCAGAGATCCTTACTGCTCAGTATAAACTTGCCTCCTCAGCCGGGCTCTTCGCAGAACCCTCCTCCAGCGCCTCCTTTGCCGGGTTTTTAAAAACCAAGGAGGAGCTTGATCCGGAAATGACCATAGTTCTTCTGATTACAGGAAACGGATTAAAGGATATTGAAACAGCCCAGAGGGGCGTAAACCTTACCTAGGAGGAATAATGCAATCTTTAATAAGCAGACCAGTAAAAAGACCGGAGGGAGAAGACAAGGCCTCGGGAAGAGCCCTCTATGTCGCCGATCTGCCCAAAAAGGATTTCCTCTGGGGCAGATATCTTCTCTCCGATAGACCCAGAGCCAGGATACTCTCCATTACCCTTCCTCCCCTGCCACCTGGATACAGCACTGTATCTGGAGAGGATTTTCCAGCTTCCGGCAGGGCCCATATAATCAAGGACGATTGGCCCTTTTTTGCCGAGGGAGAGGTCAACTATATCGGGGAACCGATTCTTCTGCTTTTAGGCGCCGATGCGCAGGTACTGCACCATCTTCTTAATCAAATTAAGGTGGAGTACGAGGATCTTCCACCAGTTCTAACCCTGGAAGATTCTCAAAACAAAAAAGAGATAATTTTCGGAAGGAACAACTATTTTACGGAATACAAGGTAATTAAAGGGGATCCTGAGGGAGCCTTTCAAAAGGCAGACAGGGTTTTTGAGGGAACCTACAGAACTGGAGCCCAGGAGCATATCTATATGGAGCCCCAGGGGATGCTGGCAGAGTATGATGAGGGAATTCTCACAGTTTACGGTAGCATGCAGTGTCCCTACTATGTTAAAAATGCTCTTCTTCCTGCCTTTGGCTTTTCCGAAGACAGGATCCGGATAATCCAGACTACCACAGGTGGAGGCTTTGGAGGAAAGGAGGATTTTCCCTCTCTTATAGCGGGTCATGCAACCCTGGGAGCCTACAAGACCGGAAAACCGGTCAAGATCATCCTGGATCGGCACACCGATATCCTTATGACCCCAAAAAGACATCCCTCTAAAATCAGCATCCGTACTGCCCTGGATTCTCAGGACAGAATTCTCGGAATGGAGATCCAGATTCTTATAGATGGCGGGGCTTACGAAGGCCTCTCCTCCGTGGTTCTGCAGAGAGCGCTTTTTGCCTCTACCGGGGTTTACAGGATTCCCAATGCCCGGATTACAGCCCTTGCTCTGGCTACCAACACAGTCCCCAATGGAGCCTTCCGCGGATTCGGCGCCCCGCAGGCCTATTTTGCCATTGAGACTCATATGCAGGAGCTTGCCCAGTTTATAAAACAAGATCCAGTAAAATTTAAGAGATCCAATTGTGTGGATTACGGTGATTCGACTCTTACAGGAGGAACAATCAAGGAACCGGTAATGGTGGACGAACTCCTTGCCAAACTTAAGGAGATCTCCGGCCTGGATCCCTACAAACTTCCCCCCAGGGAGATTAAAGGTAGCAAAACCCGGGCTTACGGTTTTTCCCTGTTCAAGCATGGCTGCGGTTTTACAGGGAGCGGAGAGAGGGATAAGATCAAGGCTGTGGTAAAACTCCGGCGGAATGCAGACGGTACTGTAGAGATTTTGATTGCCAACACAGAGATAGGCCAAGGGGCCCACACCACCCTAAGAAAGGTGGTTTCAGAAACTTTGGGAATTCCCTTTTCTAGAATTATCCTTAACAATCCGGATACCAGCAGAGTGCCGGATTCAGGCCCAACAGTAGCCTCAAGAACCGCCATGATTGTAGGGAACCTTCTGCACAGGGCTGCCCTGAAGCTGAAAAATCAGGGCACCGTGGGAGAAGAGATCACGGTAGAGGAACGGTATGCCCAACCGCCGGAGATTGTCTGGGATCAGGAAACCTTTGTGGGGGATGCGTATCCTGCCTTTTCCTGGGGGGCTAATCTTGTGGAGGTGGAAGCGGATCCTCTTACCCTGGAGGTCCAGGTAAAGAATTTCTGGGGAACCTACGATATTGGAGTCCCGCTGGATGAAAGGATTGCGGAGGGACAGATGACCGGAGGGATCTCCCAGGGGATAGGGTATGCCACTGTGGAGGTGCTGCAAAACCGAGAAGGACGTTTCCTTCAGCAGACTATGACGGACTGCCTTATCCCTACTGCTAAGGATTCTCCGGAAATAAAGGTTGCCTTTGTAAACAATCCTTGTCCTTATGGCCCCTTTGGAGCCAAGGGAGCGGGAGAACTTCCCCTTGTAGGGGCAGCTCCAGCTGTGGCATCGGCTATAAGCAATGCCCTGGATCTTTTGGTAAGGGAACTCCCTGCCACGCCGGAATCCCTTATTAAAGAGTCAAAACGAGGTGAACAGAAATGATAATTAAATGCATAATAAACCATAAACCTTGCGAATTTGACACTGACCCAACAAAAAGGGTAATTGATCTTCTCCGGGAGGACTTTGGCCTTACCGGAGTAAAGGAGGGATGCGGAGAGGGAGAATGCGGCGCCTGCTCCATACTCCTTAATGGACAACTTACCAATTCTTGTCTCCTTGCGGCTCTCCAGCTTCAAGGCAGAGAGGTTTTAACCCTGGAGGGATTTCGGGAAACGGAACAGTTTAGAATCCTGGAGGAATCCTTTGCCGAAACCGGCGCTGTCCAGTGCGGCTTCTGCACCCCCGGGTTTATCATGGCTTCCAAAGCCCTGCTTTCGGAAAACCCCTCTCCCACCAGGGAGGAGGTTCGGGATGCCTTAAGCGGCAATCTCTGCCGCTGCACGGGTTATGAATCCATTATCAAGGGTGTGCTTCTTGCTGCGGAGAAAGGAGAAGGAGTATGGTAAAAGCCTTTTATCCTCAATCCTTAGCGGAGGCTCTTGGAATCAGAGCAGCAGAAAGTGTGATCCCCTTTGCTGGAGGAACGGATCTTATGGTTAAGTTCAGGACGGCCCCTGGCGCACCTCCTGATTTTAAAAAACCGATCCTATACCTTGGGCATCTTCCCGAATTGAGGGGAGTGAATAAAATCCCTGGAGGATTGAGAATACTACCCTGCACCACCCTTGCGGAACTTTTACAGGAGGATAATATACCTCTCCCTTTTAAAAGCGCTTTGGAGGAGATTGCAGGTCCTGGAATCCGAAATCTTGGAACCTTGGGAGGTAATCTGTGTAATGCCTCCCCCGCCGGCGATACCCTACCCTTTCTCTATGCCTGCGATGCAGTTTTGGAACTATCCTCCTTACAAGGCAAAAGAACGGTTCCTGTGGAAGATTTTATCCTTGCTCCTGGCAAAACATCTCTGGGGGAAGAGGAGCTCCTTACTGCAGTCACCTTTCCAGTCCCGGTCTTTAAGGAGTGGACCTATAGAAAGATCGGTACCAGAAGGGCAGATGCACTTTCCAAGATCTCCTTTTTTGCCTTCACCTCCCAGGCGCACAAGAAACCTCGTATTGCCCTGGGAGCCTGCGCCCCCAGAGTTATCCGTTCCAGGCAGGCAGAGAAGGAGATCTATGAAAGGATCACCAAAAGGGATTCATGGAATTTTCCGGAATTAAAGGTCCTTGGGGAAGAGTATTATGGAAAACTTATCTCTCCTATAGATGACCAGCGTTCCACTGCCTTTTACAGAAGGGAGGTTTCTTTAAGGCTGATTGCCGAATTTCTGTATAAAACTTATATGCAAACCAGGGAGGAACAATAGCCATGAGTGAAATTCACCTGCTCGGCATGGAGAGTCTAAGCCGCAGTTTTATACCACCCCAGTATCTTCCCGAAGGGAAGGATGAGTATTACCTGCGGGATTTCCAGGGAAGTGCACAGGAAAGGAATTACAGAGCCTTAAGATCCGACGAGGTAGAGGTTCTCGTTAAGAATAACAATACCGCAGACAATTGGGACGATCTATTGGTTTCCGATCCCTTCGAGCCAAATTTGATAAAGAATAATCGATTTTTTGGGCTTGTCCGTCTGGGCAGAGTAAGAGAGACAGTCCTGGAATACCATGATCTTTTTCTTCCCGCAGGAATAACAAACAGCCTAATAATCTCCTGCGATGTGGGGGATGACTGCGCCATCCACGAGGTTCATTATCTAGCCCATTATATCCTGGGAAATAACTGCATTCTCTTCAATCTGGATGAGTTGCATACCACAAATTATTCAAAATTCGGAAACGGGATTGTAAAGGAAGGGGAAAAGGAGGAGATCCGGATCTGGCTTGATATAATGAACGAAACCGGTTGCAGAAAGGTAATTCCCTTCGATGGAATGATCACCGCCGATGCCTATCTTTGGGCAAAATACAGAGATGATTATAAACTCCAGGCAAAATTAAAGGAGATAACTCAAAACCGCTTCGATAAAAGAAGAGGTCACTACGGTACCATTGGGGACAATTCGGTTATCAAGAATTCGAGGATCCTTAAGGATGTCAGAATCGGCTCCCACTGCTATATAAAAGGAGCGAATAAACTAAAAAACCTTACAATAAACTCTTCCAAGGAGGAACCCTCCCAGATTGGCGAGGGAGTGGAACTGGTAAATGGCATAATAGGCTACGGTTGCCACATCTTCTACGGCTGCAAGGCTGTCCGCTTTATCCTGGGGAACAATTCAAACCTTAAGTACGGCGCTCGTCTTATAAACTCCTTTTTGGGGGATAATTCTACCATCTCCTGCTGCGAGGTTCTGAATAACCTGATTTTCCCTGCCCATGAACAGCATCACAACAACTCCTTTCTCATAGCTTCGGTGGTAATGGGGCAGAGCAATATGGCCGCGGGAGCAACCATAGGTTCCAACCATAACAGCCGGGCTAATGACAACGAGATCCAGGCAGGCCGGGGGTTTTGGCCGGGACTTTGCACAAGCCTGAAACATTCCTGCCGTTTTGCCTCTTTTATTCTACTAGCTAAAGCAGATTATCCTGCGGAACTGGATATCCCCTTTCCCTTCTCTCTTCTTAGCAATAACTATTCCGCCGATCGTCTGGAGATAACTCCAGCCTTCTGGTGGAGGAATAATATGTATGCCTTGGCCAGAAACTCCTGGAAATTCATCCACAGAGATAAACGCCAGAAAAAGGTGCAGAATATAGAATTCGACCATCTGGCACCAGATACAACAGAAGAGATCCTCTTTGCTATGACCCTTTTGGAAAGATGGACCGGAAAGGCAGCCTTCCGAAGGCGCGGGGAGGATGTGGAGAGAATAGAGGATCCCCTTCTTATCGAGGAAGGTAAAAAACTTCTTAAAGATCCCGAGAGCCCGGCAGAAACCCTGGAGGTTCTGGGAGAGGGCCTTGAAAAATCTCAACGTAAAGCTGTAATCCTCCATCCCCAAAAGGCTTACCAGGCCTATAGAGATATGCTTCTCTATTACAGTGTAAAGAACCTTGCCCTTTTCTTTAAAAACAATCCAGAAGCAACCCTTAATTCTCTATCTGGAATCCTGGATAAAAGAATCCATAGGGAATGGGTAAATTTGGGGGGACAATTGATTCCAAAATCGGAGGTAGAGAGGCTCCGGGAGGATATTGGTAAAGGCTCCTTAAACACCTGGGAGGAGATCCACCGCCGCTACGATGAACTCTGGGCCGAATATCCCCTAGCGAAACAGGCCCATGCCCTCTTTATAATCCGTTTTATCTATGAAACAGAGGAGATAGATAGAAAGATCTGGCAGGAGGCCCTAGGGAAAGCAAAAAGGATTCAGGAGTACATCAGTCAACAGGTTTACCAGACAAGAAAAAAGGATTTTGAGAATCCCTTCCGCAGGGCTACCTTCCGGAATCAGGAGGAGATGGAAGCTGCCCTGGGCAGGGTAGAGGATAATGATTTTGTAAAAAAAGTACGGGAGGAAACGGATCAGTTCACCAACCTACTTAAGGAACTAGAAAAAAGAAACTGAAAAAGGAGAATAGTTTTATGAATTCCCAGGAACCCAATTACAGTCGTTTCGCTCTTGTTAAAGAGATGATGGAAACCCCAGGGGTTGTGTCAGGTTTTAATACTGCTTCCGTTGATCCCTTTGCCGAGGCGGTAAAGAGATCCAAATCCCTTTTCCTTACCGGGGAGGGCTCCAGCAGAATCTTTCCTGCAAAAAATAGTCTAAGAAAGGCCAATCAATGGGGATGTTCCCATCACCTTTTTACCGAGGGTTCCAGGCAGGGTGCGGAATACAATCTCGGTTCAGCTTCGGTATTCCTTGCTTCAAATTCCGGCAGGACCAAGGAAGTGGTAGCCTTGGCTCAGAAACTGAAGGGGGAAAACAATCCTCACCGTTACTGTCTTACCGCCAATACCGGTACAGTGCTGGAAACCCTTTGTACAAAGACCTTTATCCTCAACTGCGGAAAGGAACAGGCTGTAGCAGCCACTAAAAGTGTGGTGGAACAGGCCCTTTTTTATGAAACCCTTATTAGAAAACTTTCTGGAAAGAAGGAGCCCTTCTCTTTAAGGGAACTTTCAGAGAAAATGGAGGCAGCTTTAACAATGAAGATTGAACCCTCAATTGTCTCCGCCGCCGCAGAAGCCCCCACCATCTACTTTGCAGGATACAATGACGGAGTAGCGGAGGAATTAACCCTTAAAACCAATGAAATAACTAGGAAAAAATCGGATTACCTGGAAGGCTCCTATGCTGTTCACGGCATTGAGGAGGTTATGGATTCAAGAGACATTGTCTTTGTTATCGATCCCATACCTGAAGAGGAGAGCAAGTTCAAGGAGGTACTGATCGATGGAGTTGGGCTTAAGGTAATTGCCATCTCCTCCCGGGAGACCCTTTTCCCAACCCTTAAGATTCCCGAAGGAGGCGATTTCTCTCAGTACATCCAGATCTGTGCAGGGTGGAACCTTCTGGTAGAGATCGGTATGAACCTTGGAATCAACCTGGATAAACCGGAAAGGGCAAGAAAGGTTGGAAACGAGGTGATTTCAGGATAACAAAAAGGAGGCACAGGATGATCCTTCTTAAGAATTGTCTTTCCCTTTACTGTGATATTCCTGTAACAGGGATGGATCTTTTAATTACGGGAAACCAAATAACTGCCATCAAACCGGATATAGTGGTGACTGAGAAACAGGAGCCTTTGGAGATAATCGACTGCTCTTCCTCGGTGGTGGTTCCGGGATTTGTGAATACCCACCATCATTTCTATCAGACCCTCACCCGGAATCTCCCGGCTGTACAGAACGCCAAACTCTTTACTTGGCTTACCTATCTCTACGAGATCTGGAAGAATATCGATCCAGAGGCCGTTTACTGGTCTACCCAGCTTGCCACTGCGGAACTCCTAAAAACAGGATGCACCTGTACCACTGACCATCATTACCTCTATCCAAAGGGTTTTTCCGAGGACTTAATGGGACTCCAGTTTGAGGCTGCCCGGGAAACGGGAATCCGTTTTGCCCCAACCCGGGGTTCCATGTCCTTGAGTAAAAAGGATGGAGGTCTCCCCCCGGATTCGGTGGTCCAGGAAGAGGAGACGATTCTCCTGGACAGCGAAAGGGTTATAAACAGGTATCATGATTCCTCCGACTTTTCCCTTCAAAGAATAGCCCTTGCCCCCTGCAGTCCCTTTTCCGTGAGCGAGAGACTCCTTAAAGAGACGGTACTACTAGCGCGCAGAAGGGGGGTAAAGCTTCACACCCATTTGGCGGAAACTGCGGATGAGGATCAATACTGCCTTAGAAAATATGGGAAAAGACCCCTGGTTCTAATGCAAGAGGCTGGTTTTATCGGCTCCGATGTATCCTATGCCCATGGGATCCATTTTACTGACGAGGAACTGGATCTGCTGCAAAAAACAGGCACCGGTGTGTGTCATTGCCCCTCCTCCAACATGCGACTTGGTTCCGGAATTGCTAGAGTAAAGGAGATGATCACCCGCGGGATTCCTGTTTCCCTTGCTGTGGATGGTTCAGCTTCCAATGATTCCTCCGACTATCTTGGAGAGATGCGTCAGGCCTTGTTCCTGCAGAGAATTAGATACGGTGCCTCTGCCATGGATGTTTCTACAATTTTTAATATGGCTACAGTGGAAGGAGCAAAAACCCTCGGTTTCTCAAAGACAGGAAGACTTCGGGAGGGATACGCAGCCGATCTTGCAATCTTTGATCTGAACAGTCTTGAGTATGCCGGCTCCCTAAGCGATCCTGTGGCAGCCCTACTCTTCTGCGGGATCTCCCATAAAACTGCCTACACTATCGTAAACGGAAGGATTGTGGTTCGGGAGGGTCATTTGACTACCGCCTCTGAAAGGAAGATAATGGAAAAAGCCAATGATTGTTCCAGAAGACTGAATCAGAAGATATAATTTTCAGGAGGTGGCCTATGAGCCTGGAATATCTTATACCAAAAACCCTAGGGGAGGCTGTTCACTTCTTTGATCAGGATAATGAAACCAGCTTTTTTCTTGCCGGGGGAACGGAGTTAAACAATCCCGATTTTCCCTCCCCTGCTATAAGACTGATCTCCTTGAGCAGTTTACCCTTAAAAGAGATAAGACAGGACAGGAATCTCCTTAGAATAGGATCCCTCGCTACTCTACAGGAGATCCTGGAAAATCCACTGACTCCTCCTATTCTTAAAAAGGGAATCAGCGGCATGGCCAACAGGAATATACGGAATATAGCCACCCTGGGCGGAAACCTAGGGGCACGGAAATCCTGTTCAAGCACCTTACCTTCCCTTTTTATTCTGAAAGCCTCCCTGGAGATTGCAGTAGAGAAGAATGTGGTTACCCTGCCCTTGGAGGAATATATACGGGATGAGCGAAGAGAACTTATAACCGCAGTGCTGCTTGATCTTAACTCTCTTACAAAGTATCGCTTCTTCTACAGGAAATACTCCCGCACAGCTAATGATATAGCCGTGGTTAGTGTAGCGGTCCGTTACTCTGCCTCCAATCCTTACCGGGAAATTCTTATTGCCTGCGGAGGATTAGATTCTACAGTGATAAGACTTCCGGCAACTGAGGAATATCTTTCCAGTCTTACCAGACCTCCCACAGAGGAGGATCTTCTTTCTTTTATTAAAAAGGATGGAAAGGCCAGGAATGACCATAGAGGTTCAGCGGATTTCAAAGCCTGGATCGCCTCGGCTCTCTTAAGGGAGGCTTTGCTATGAAAATCAGTTTTACCTTAAACAGGATACCAAAGGTGCTTGAGATAGCACCGGAAACCAAAGTCAGAGATCTGCTTGTCTCCCTGGGTTTCATCTCCCTCCGCAATGGCTGCGATGGCCGGGGAACCTGTGGTTTGTGTACCATCATACTTAATGGAAAAACAGTAAATTCCTGTCTTCTCTTAGCTCCCCAAATCGATGGAGCAGAGATCTATACAGTGGAATACTTCTCCAAATCTAGGGACCTAACCATAATTCAAAAGGCCATGGTGAAAAGTGGAATTGTTCAATGCGGATACTGTACTCCCGCCATGGTTCTGGCAATAGATACCCTTCTAAAAGAGAAGCCTGAACCTACAAAGGAGGAGATTCAGGATGCCCTTTCCGGGATTCTCTGCCGTTGTACAGGGTATCAGCAGATCTTCCATGCAGTAGAACTGGCCTCCAGGGAGCTTAGGGATACCGAGGATAGTACCCACACGCCTCCAGAATTTCGGGAGGATCTGGTGTGGATAGGTAAAAACCGCGGGAAGGTGGACGGGTCAAAACTTGTTAGGGGAGAAAAGGCCTTTGTAGAGGATTTTGTTGAACCAGGATCCTACCACCTTGTGATGCTGAGAAGCCCCTTTGCCAGTGCCTATATAGAGGATCTCGACACCAGTGCCGCCGAGGCACTGCCAGGAGTGGCGGCGGTGATCACCTACAAGAATTCCCCCGATCTTCCCTATAACCAGGCAGGCCAGGGTTTCCCCGAACCTTCCCCCTACGACAGGAATATGTTCGGCCGGAAACTTCGTCATGTGGGAGACAGGGTAGCTGCAGTAGTGGCAGAGAGTGTGGAAACCGCAAGACAAGCTATTTCCCTTATCAAGGTTTCCTACGAACCCCTAAAGCCGATCTTTACTGTAGAAGAAGCCCTAAAACCTGGAGCTCCACTTGTTCACGCCGGATCTTATCGTATTCAAGGAGAGGGACCTCCTCCTGAGTCTCCCTGGAATCCAGACCCCCGGGAGGGCACTATACTTTACCAGTTTTCTATTGGCGCAGAACCTCTTAAAAATATTGCCGCGTCTGTTACAGGAGGTATTGGAGATCTTGAGAAGGGTTTTAATCAGGCAGAGGTAATAATAGAAAGGGAGTATGAAACCTCCCAGGTTCAGTGCACTCCTCTGGAACCGCATATTGCCTATGCCAAGATGGATGGCAACAGGGTTGTTATCCATGCCTCTACCCAGGTTCCCTGGCATGTCCGAAGGATTGTAGCCTATATCCTGGGCCTCAAGGAAAACCAGGTAAGGGTAATAAAGGAGAGAGTCGGTGGTGGTTTCGGGGCAAAGCAGGACATTGTGCTGGAGGAGGTATGTGCCTATGCTGCCTATCTAACTGGAAAACCGGTACTTTTCCGCTTTTCCAGGGAGGAGGAATTCCAAGCTTCAAGAACCAGACATCCCATTAAATTCAGAATAAAGATAGGAGCCCGTAAGGACAGTACCATTACCGGGATCCTTATGAATCTCTTTGCTAACACAGGTCCTTACGGATCCCATTGCCTTACAGTTCCTATGAATGCCTGTTCCAAATCCCTTCCCCTCTTTCTTTGTACCAATGTTCAGTTCAACATAACTACAGCCTATACAAACATTCCTCCTGCAGGTGCTTATCAAGGTTATGGAGCCCCCCAGGGTTCCTTTGCCCTTCAAGTAGCAGTAGCAGAACTTGCAGAAGCCCTGGGAATGGATCAGATGGAGGTAACGGAAAAAAACAGGGTTCGGGAAGGGAGTGTTTTGGAGATTCTGCGCTGCCTGGGAGAAGGAAGAGAGGGAACACCACAGAAGGTTATAACCTGCGGACTGGGGAAGGCCCTGGAATTGGGGAAAAACCTTATCCGCTGGGGAGAAAGGGAGGAGAGCGGAGACCCGGATATTGCTCTGGGAAAGGGTTTTGCCATAATCCAGCAGGGCTCAGGACTTCCTGGGCTGGATGCCTCCAATACAGACATAAAGATGCTCTGGGACGGAACCTTTATGGTGAAAAACGGCGGAGCAGATCTGGGTACAGGTCTGGATACAGTGGTGGCAAAGGTTGCCGCCGAGGTTCTTAAGGTGCCTCTCTCCGCTGTAACCGTTATTTCCGGTGATACGGACACCACCCCCTATGATACCGGAGCTTATGCCTCGAGCGGTACCTTCTTCTCCGGGAATGCCACCTACAGAGCTGCCAAAAAGATGGAGGCTCTAATTCTGGAAACAACAGCGGAGATACTGGATGAATCTAAGGAGAAACTGTATCTGGTACCAGATGGCTTTGTTAAGGGAGGTAAAAGGGAGGTTCCCTTCTCCGAGGTGGCTGCTTATACCCAAGGTGGAACAGGAAAGGGAGAACTCTCCGTATCCGCCGGTTATACCACCGACGAAGCGGCTTTCCCCTACGGAGCCCATTTCTGCCAGGTAGCGGTAAACCGAAAAACCGGAGAACTTAAGGTTCAAAAATACTATGCCCTGCAGGACTGCGGAACCCCTATAAATCCGGAGCTCTCCCTTGGGCAGATCTACGGAGGGGTAATGAAATCCCTTGGACACAGCCTCTGGGAAAAGATGGAGATAGATTCCCAAGGCCGCTGTATTAATCCCAATTTCCTGGATTACAAGATACCCTCTATCCTGGATATACCCCAGGATTTTAAGGCAATTCTTGTGGAAACCAATGATCCGGAAGGACCCTTTGGAGGTAAATCTGTTTCCGAGATCAGCACCAACGGCGCTGCTCCGGCGGTAGCCATAGCACTTCACGATGCCCTGGGAGTCTGGATCCGGGAATGGCCCTTCAGCCCGGAAAAGATACTTAAAGCCCTGGGCAAGTTCTGATTAGAAAAAAGAGCAGGAGGAGATCATGACCAAAGAGGAAATTCTGCAAGAGATAGAAAAATTAAACAGTTTTGATATTTCCCAGATGTATGGAAAAGATTTCATTCTTACCTGGGAAAAGAGCATTGAGGAACTAATAGGCCTGCTTAAAACCGCCCAGATACTAAAAACCATGAGGGATAAAAATTATTCCCTACGGATCTTTGATTCCGGTCTCGGAGTCTCAATTTTCAGGGACAACTCTACCAGAACTCGGTTCAGTTTTGCCAGCGCCTGTGATCTCTTAGGACTTGGCTTTAGCGATCTGGATGAAAAAAGATCCCAGGTAGCCCATGGAGAGACGGTAAGGGAAACAGCAAACATGATCTCCTTCCTGACAGAGGTTATCGGCATCCGGGACGACATCTACCTTGGAGAGGGTAACACCTATATCCGGGAGGTTGCCTCGGCTGTTTCCAGGGGATATGCCGACGGTATTCTGCCCGGCCGGCCTGCAATTGTGAATCTTCAATGCGACATTGACCACCCTACCCAGTCTTTGGCGGATCTCCTCCATGTAGTGAACCACTTTGGCGGGATAGAAAACCTAAAGGGCAAGAAGATTGCCATGACCTGGGCATATTCCCCCTCTTATGGAAAACCCCTCTCCGTTCCCCAGGGAATAATCGGTCTATTCAGCCGCTTTGGTATGGAGGTTGCTTTGGCCCATCCAGAGGGTTACAACCTTCTGCCGGAGGTAGAGGTGGTAGCCAGCGACAATGCCCGGATTTCCGGCGGAAGCTACAGTAGGACAAATTCCATGGCAGAGGCTTTTAAAGACGCAGATCTGATTTACCCTAAATCCTGGGCGCCCTTTTCTGTAATGGAAAGGAGAACGGAGCTGTTAAAAAAAAGGGATACCAAGGGTCTTGAGGAGCTGGAGAAGGAGTGTCTGGAAAACAACCGGAAGTTCGCCTCCTGGGAGGCAACGGAAGAGATGCTTTCCCTGACCAATAAAGCCCTTTATATGCACTGCCTTCCTGCGGATATTACTGGAGTCAGCTGCAAACAGGGAGAGGTTTCCGCTTCGGTATTTGAAAGATTCCGCAATGACACCTACCGAGAGGCAAGTTATAAACCCTATATAATTGCAGCTATGATTTTTCTAAGCAAGATGAAGGATCCTGTAAAAGCCCTTAATAGATTGGCCTCCAAAAAGAAGAAGCGGATCCTTTAATATCATCTTCACCCCTTAGGTTTTTCGGGCTCTGTTGGGCAAGGCTCAAACAGGGCCCTTTTTCTTTGAGATCCTGCAGGTTCCCCTGGCTCCCTCAAGAAAAACCACCAAAGGTTCAGGTAAAACCGAAAGCCGGCAGTAAACACCCTCTTTTTTCAGGGGAAGGTTTTTTAGTTTTTCCCAATCTATGTAGGAATCGGAGGAAATTCCGGGATATCCCTCCTGCTCAGGAATGGTTACGTATCCCACTCCCAAGGAGAGGAGAAGATGGAAAAAGTGGGTGCCTAGGGAGGGTTCGGGGTGGAATTCCGGCAAGGCATACTCCACTATTACCTTTGCCCTGTTTATCTGCCCCCAGCTTACGGGAATTCCAAGGAACCTGTCCCTGCTCCCCCAGCGTCCTGGTCCCAGAAGGATGTAATTCAAATCCAACTCCTTGCATAGGCCATTCATCTCCTCCACCTCCTTCTGAATCTGAAGGGTTTTGTGGATGGAAAAGCTCTCCGGCGGTATGTAAAGAATTGAATTGACCCCCTTAATAAAGCCATTACCCAGACAATTCTGGGAATAGATCAGTGTTTCTCCGACCTCTTCCTCCCAGCCCTCCTGGTAGGGATCCCCCCGGTTAAAGAAGAGCGGCCGGGCCTGAAGAAGGTATAGAATTGGGTTATCCCTGCCGGACCGGGGGAGATTAAGAGCAAATTCGATTTCCACAGGGGTTCCCAGAGCCTTTTCGGAAAGGTCCAGAATCTCCACCAAGGCCTCTGCCAGGGGAATAGCGGATCCTTTAAGTATATTGGCAAAGGTAACAACCCTTGGCCCAGGAATAGAAAGGGTGTCCCGGATACGATTATCCTGGGAATCCCAAACAGAGGCACAGTACTGAAGCACACCGTCCCTTTCCGCCTGTCTGATATCCAGCCTTTCCAAGGTTGAGTATTCCCCCTTTCGCAGATCCACAGACTGTTTACCGCAATCCAGGGCATAGAAATGTGTCTGGGTATACCGGAGGTAATCCTCCTGGGAAAGGAACTGTAATCCGGGTGTCTTAGGACAGAACCTGTAGCCTCGCTCACCTTCCACCACAAATTGGCCTAATCCCAGGGCAATGTCAGCAATGCCATCCTCCTGGGCTATCCCTGTTACAGGATAATAGTTGAAGGATTGAGCAACCCCTGAAATATGGGGATAGTAATACTGATCGTAGAAATTCCCCACCACTTCCTGCACTATTACCGCCATCTGTTCCTCCTCTACCCTGTAGTTGAGGTTTTCCAGATAGAACCTGGTTTCTTTACGGAAAACGGAGGAATATACAAGCTTAATTGCTTCCTCCAGTTGGCGGAGCCTTTCATCAAAGGAGGGGCTGTTGTTTGGAAGCATATAGGTTCTGTAGATACCTGCAAAGGGCTGTGTCTGACTGTCCTCCAAGAGTCCGGAGGATCTTACTGCCAAAGGTTTTTTCATTACCTTAAGATATTGGATCAGCTTCTCCCGAAGCCCAGAGGAGAGTCGGGCTTTCAAAAATATTTTAGAAAGATCCTGTTCCGTTAAGGTCTCTTTTATTAGTTTCAAAAGTCCGTTTCTGGCAATAAATTCCTCATACTCCTGAGATCCTATTACCGCTGTGGAGGGAATTGCCAGATCGAGGCCCTTTACCATATTCCTGAAATCTATAGTAGCCAACAGGGCATTAAAAAATGCAAGCCCCCTGCCCTTCCCACCCAGGGATCCCTCGCGAAGTTGAAAAATAACATTCTGTTCCAGAGGAATATCCGGAAGGAATTTAATAATCTTTCCCCTGCTTCTCTCCTGCCGGACCTCCCGGAAAATGTTTATAAGAAAGTCCCGGAAGCTGCCAGCGTCGGGGAAGTCGCTATACTTAACAGGTCGGAGTCTCCTGGCAACCTGAAACTCTTCGTGGGCTATTAGCCAGATGGAGAAATGGTTTCTGGAAGCATGGTACTTAAGGGTTTCCTCCGGTACCAGAGGAAGAACCTTTTCAAAATCATCCAGTCTTTCAGCCCTGGCAATCTCCTTGCCCTCTTGATTCCGAAATATAAAATCTCCGAACCCCAGATTTGAAACTATAAAAGTCCGCAGGTCGTTGAGAAGGGTGGGAGAACTTTTATGGATAAAATCCACGCGAATCTCCCTTGCCCTGGCCTGGTATTCCAATTCTGAAGACTGAAGCACTAGAGGAATATCCCAGATCCAGTCCCGTAAGGTTCTGCAGAGCCGTATCCCAGCATCCCTGTCCAGGACCCCCTGAAAGGGGTATTCAACATCGGAAAGAACACAAAGAAGATATTCCCGGAACCTGGTGCTCAGGGATAGAGCTTCCTCATAATTCCTGGCATGAAGGACCTTAGGCCGTGTCCGCATGCGGTGATACTTCTGCAGGTTATTGAGCTCCTCGGATATAAGCCTTTGGGTCTGCTGCATTATCTCCTTGTAGAGGATTGGGAGGTAGGCGGAGTAAAAGGGGATTGAGTCTTCCACAAGAAGTATAACCTGCACGAGCCCATTCTCCGTATCGTAGGGGGCATTCCTCTTATCCTCCACATATTTAATCATGGCAAGAACCAAAGAGGGGTCGCCGCTCCAAAGGAAAAGATTGTCAAAAAGCTCTAGATACTCCCTGTTGCCCTTTACCAGGGCTATGTCTGATTTTACTGTTAAAAGGAGAAGAATCGGAGTATCGGGATACTTAGCCCCTACCTCTCTGGCCAGTTCAATTGCCCCTGGTTTGCCTATCCTTGGAGTTGTGATAACCAGATCGTATCTGTTCTTTTCGAGGAGTAAGAAAGCCTCTTCTGCAGTGGGAACACTTGTTATCCTGGGAATGCTGGTCAGGTTTAGATTGATGTACTGTCCTGCCACCTGATCAAAAAGATGCCCATCGTGTTCGAACATGTAGGCATCGTAAAAAGTGGAAACAAGGAGAATCTCTTTTACCCTGTAACGCATGAGGTTATGGAAGGTCTCCTCGCCATATTTAAACTTAGCATAGTATCGGTTAAGATCAGAAAGTTCCAAGGTTTCTCCTTACTGGTTAGGTTTAAGAATAACGCCCACTCTGCTTCTGCCGTCAATATAGGTGACACAGGGGTTATTAAAATTTACATGACGGAGAAACTCATCCTCGTAAAGTCCAGGGATGGCATTAAGATATTCAAGGTTCAATGAGCCGTCTCCAAGAAAAGGATTGATGGTGAAATAACCGACCCTTAAGGAGGTAATATTCTGGAAAAAATGGGTGCCCTGGCTTGGATCTATCCTGTATCCCGGTAATCCGCATTCCACTATCACCCTGGCAGCAGAGACCTGTCTCCATTGCACAGGTATCCCAAGCCAGGGATCCGCAGAACCTAGTCTTCCTGCAACTACAAGAATATAATTCCGCTCCTTGAGGCTGAGGTCATAATTGATCCTTTCCAAAACCTCCGCCATCTCCTTTGTTTTTGCGGGATTGAAGGCATCCGGTTTTATATAGACAATATCTCTTAAATCCTTGTAGGATCCGTTTCCTAAGGCCTTTTCTGAATGGATTATATATCCATTGGTGCTTATCTCCTCTAGATTGATCCTCTCCGCTTCAAAGGCCTCCACAATAGGACGTACCTGCAGCAAAGAAAAGATCTTTGGCCTTCCTGTAGGAACATCCAGATTTACAGCAAACTCGATCTCTATAGGTAGGTCCATGGCATTTTTGATAAGTTTTAGCAGATCCTGGAGTATCTCCGGTAAGGGAAAGGCATTGTATTTTAAGATTCCACTGAAGGTTATTAGAGGTTTTCCTGGTTCAAATAATCCATCCCTCAGGTTTTCATTCTCCCTATCGTAAGTGGAAACCAATAGAGGAAAAGAAGAGTCCTTGCTGGCTTCTTTAATGTCGAGAAAGGATAGATTATTCCTTTCGTCAACCCCAGGCTGAAAATCCTCTGTAGAGATGTTTAGGGCATAGAATTTTTTCTGGGTTGATCTTAAGGCCTCGGAGGGGGAGTTAAGCTGAATAATCTTTTTTGGATACCCCGGAGAAAAACGCAGTACCGTTCCGCCTTCCACTACAATCCTTCCAAGCCCCAGGGCAAGGCTAGCTATTCCTTCCTCGGTTTTCTCCTCCTCTATAGGATAGAAATTCATCGACCTGGCGACACCGGAAAGGGAGGGATAACAGAGATTATCATGAATGTTTCCCACCAGTTCCTGGATAACCACAGCCATCTTTTCTTCGTCAATCAGATTATGCGTTGCCGCTACGTAAGCTTTGCTGCCTCGGAAAAAGGTAGAGGCATAAACGCTTTTTATGGCCAGGCAGAGGTCCTCTGCCCTGCTCCAGACATCCTTACCATAGTTTGGAAGCATATAAGTGGAATAGATCCCCGCAAAGGGTTGGAAATGGGAATCTTCCAAAAGGCTGGAGGATCGAACCGCTAGTGGCTTTTCCAGGAGAGATACTATCTTTATAAGATCTTCCCGGATATGTTTCGGCAACCTTGCCTCTGTAAAAGTTTTCAGCATCTCCTCGTCGGAGATATCGGAATTGGCTACAGAATGCAGCTGGTTACTGTTCATGAAATCTTCAAATATTTCCGTGGTCAAAACTATGGTTCTTGGTATAGATATAATTACATCCTTATACGTATGAGATATTCCACTCTCCTTGAGTATAAGGTCTGCAAAGGCAAGGCCCCTCCCCTTTCCGCCGAGAGATCCATTGCCCATTCTGCTGAAGGAGGTGTAAAGATCATAGGTGTCCCGGTCGAATTTTGCGATAGTTCCCCGGCCGGAAAAGATCCTGTAACTGGAAATCGTGGAGGTTATAAATTTTCTAGCTGCCGCCATATCCTCCATGGATTCCGGTTTTCCTGACCGGATTATCCTTGCGGGTTCATGAAGTGCCCTGGCCTTAAGCCATTTTGAAAAATCCTGATTATCTAAATGATACTTTAGGCTCGCATCGGGAATATGATTAATCTTCTCCTGAAACTCTTTTAAATCCCTGGCAACATCAATGACCTCGAAGGTTAAGGGATTCCGGAAGAGAAAATCTCCAAAGCCGTAAGCCCTTTTTATGTAATCCTTTAAATCTGTTAGAAGATTTTTTGAGAATTTGTAAAGAAATTCCGCCTTGTAGGCAAGAGCAGCCTCTTCGTGCTCCTTGTGGGACGACTGCAGCAGTATGGGAAGGCGAAGGCTCATCTTTCTTATCTCCGAGGTAAGCTTAAGTCCCGCTTCTGGATCCCTAACTCCATTCCGGTGATAAGAGATATCGGATATTATACCTAAAACCTGTTCCCTGTACCGGATAAAAAGTGCCATAGCCTCCTCATAATCCGATGCCAGCAGGATCTTGGGCCTTCCCCTCATCCTTAAGGTTCTCTGGTGTTCATTCAAACCCTCCTCCATCAGCCTTCCCGCCTGTTCAAAGAGGGCATGATAGATGGTAGGAAGATAGCTGGAATAGTAACGGATGGAATCCTCCACAAGGATAATCGCTTGGGCTCCCACACTGTTTATATCAAACTCCGCATTCAGCCGGTCCTCGATCAGTTTAACCACCGCAAGAAGGATATTGGCATTTCCCAGCCAGCAGAATACATGATCCACAAAGCCTAGGGTTTCCGTTTCCAGCTTTTCTATGATCTCCCTGGAGAATTGTACAAGAACAACCACCGGTATCTTTGGATACCTCTCCTTTATCATCTTGGAAAGATCCAAGGCGGGAAGACTACCCACATGGAACATAATAATAATCAGGTCGAATTTCCTCTCCTCCAGCATTTTAAAAACCTGATCTATACTGCTTACATGGGTAAACCTTGGAGGATACCGGAGATTGAGGGAAACATACTCCTGGAAAAGGAACTCATCTATTCTGCCGTCCTGTTCAAGCATGAATTTATCGTAGGGGCTGCAGACCAGAAGAATATCGGTAATTCTCTTCTGCATAAGGAGATGAAAGGGGGTTTCCTTAAAGGTGTTTATATTGGCCTTCTGATACTCGCTGCGGGTTTCCATTGGTCAACACTCCAAAAAAAAGCCTGGGCTTACCATTAAAAGTATAGCCCAGGCATCAAGGTCAGTCTACGGTAGTTAAAACACTTTTAAAAACCTAGATCCAGCATTGCATCGGCAACCTTTTTAAAGCCGGCCCGGTTTGCACCCTTTACGTAATTCACATATCCTTCGCTGGTACCCTGGCTAATACAGGCTGTGTGGATTCTTTCCATAATCTCCTTAAGCCTTCCATCCACCTCTTCCTTGCTCCAGGCAAGTTTAAGAGAGTTCTGGGACATCTCAAGACCAGAAACAGCTACACCCCCCGCATTGGCAGCCTTTCCAGGCCCAAAGGGGATTTTGTGCTTTATAAATTCTATTGCAGCATCGGCAGTGGCTCCCATGTTGGAGGTTTCCACTACATACTTAACACCGTTCTTTATAAGGGTTTTTGCATCTTCCAGATTAAGCTCATTCTGGATTGCACAGGGGAAGGCCATATCCACAGGACACTCCCAGGGTTTCTTGTTGGGGAAGAATTTTGCCCCGAATTCCTTTGCATAGGGTTCTACTATATCATTGTTGGAGGAGCGGAGTTCCAGCATATAGTCGAATTTCTCCTTGGTGGATATGCCCTTTTCATCATAGATGTATCCATCCGGTCCTGAAATGGTTACAACCTTTGCGCCCATTTCCGTAGCCTTTACAGCACAACCCCAGGCTACATTGCCGAAGCCTGATACTGAAATGGTTTTTCCTTCCAGTGTATCCATATGGTGTTTTACCATCTCGTTGGCAAAATAGATTGTGCCAAAACCAGTAGCTTCCGGGCGAATCAAGGATCCACCCCAGTTAAGGCCTTTACCAGTTAGAACCCCCACATGCTTGGCAGTAAGTCTTTTCCACTGACCGTAGAGAAATCCTATCTCCCTGGCTCCTACACCAATATCTCCGGCAGGTACATCTATCTCCGGTCCCAGGTATTTATGAAGCTCGTTCATAAAGGCATTGCAGAATCTTCTTATTTCACCATCGCTCTTTCCCTTAGGATTGAAATCGGAACCTCCCTTTCCTCCTCCCATGGGCAGTGTGGTCAGACTGTTCTTAAAGGTTTGTTCAAAGCCAAGAAACTTTAATCCCCCAAGAGTAACACTGGGGTGAAATCTTAAACCTCCCTTGTAGGGGCCAAGAACATTGTTAAACTGAATTCTGTAACCCTTGTTAACCTGAACCTCGCCCTTGTCGTCTTCCCATTCTACCTTGAACATGTAGACCCTGTCTGGTTCGGTTATCCTTTCCAGAATTTTGGCTTTCCGATAAACCGGGTTTTCGTTTACCATTCCGATTACAGATTCAACTACCTCTTTTGCAGCCTGGATAAATTCCGGCTGAGCAGGATTCCTTTTCTCCAAATCAGAAATAAAAGATTCAACTTCGTACATATAAATACTCCTAGAACCTGATCTCTTTGAACTGCAGTATAATGCAGTCATGAGCAATTATAATCATGGAAACATAAATAAATCAAGCTCACATTGGAGTTTTTAGATATATTTTATTTTTTTAGTTATGGAGATTGTAAAGCTGTAATTTATTATAAAGATCCAGTACTAGACTACCTTTTTTTAAAAAAGTATTTTACACTCTAAAAGTAATTTTTTAATACGATTCCTATAAAAATAAATTTGGAGGATAATTTATGGATTTTAAGAATCTAAGGGTTAATGGCAAGAGGCTTCAGAATTCTCTTGAAGAGATGGCCAAAATTGGAGCCACTCCAGCTGGAGGAGTTCAGCGTCTTACTGTTTCCGACGAAGACAAAATAGCCAGGGATCTTTTTGTAAAATGGCTTAAGGAGCTTGACTGTGAAGTAACGGTTGATGAGATGGGAAACATCTTTGGTAGGAGAAAGGGAAAGAACAGTAGTCTTCCGCCTGTGATCAGCGGCTCTCATATCGATTCCCAACCCAAGGGGGGAAGGTTCGATGGTATCCTGGGTGTTATGGGTGCTTTAGAGGTAATGCGTACCATCCATGAGAACAAGTTGCAGTTAGAAAGAGATTTTATAGTTATAGACTGGACAAATGAGGAAGGCTCCAGGTTCCCTCCAGCTTGTATGGGTTCCGGGGTATGGGCCGGCAAACTCACTCTGGATAAGGAATATGCAAGAATCGACAAAAATGGAAAGAAATTCGGAGAAGAGTTGGAGCGAATTGGTTACAAGGGTAAAACTCCCTGTAAAAAATTCCCTTTCCATGCCTCCTATGAACTGCATATAGAACAGGGTCCCGTGTTGGATAAGGCTGGTATTCAGATCGGAGCCCCAAAGGGTATACTATGTCTCCATTGGTACGATATCTATCTTACCGGAACAGCCAATCAGGTTGGACCAACCCCTATGGAGGGAAGGAATGATGCCCTTCTTTCAGCAGCGGAGATGATAGTCACGGTTAATAAGATTGTCCATCAACTAGGGAATATGGTTGGAACAGTTGGGGAAATCCAGAATTACCCCAATTCCCGGAACATTGTACCTGATGGGGTGCATTTTACCGTCGATTTCCGTGCCTGGGACGATGATCATGCTCTGAAAGCCTGGGACATGGCTAAGAAGGAGTTCCAGGTAATAGCGGATCGCAGGGGAACCCCCCTCCGGATGGAGGAAACCTGGAGAGTAGAACATGCCCCTTTCAATGAAAAGCTTGTCCAGAATGTTTTAGACTCTGCCAAGGAACTGGGATACACCTCCCACTACATGGTAAGTGGTGCAGGACATGATACAAGCTACACAAACCAGGTTGGCCCTGCGGCTATGATCTTTGTTCCCAGCATAAATGGGAGAAGCCATGTAGAGGTGGAAAATACAAAATGGGTGGACTGCGAGTACGGAGCAAATGTGCTCCTGCAATGCATACTTAAATCCACCAATGAGAAATAACTTTTCTAACCTAACCCCGGTGTAAGTCGCCGGGGTTAATTTTTTACCGGAGATTCAATCCTAGATACTCTAAAGGAGAATTATTTAATATGAGCATTAAAATGCGGAGGAGCCGCCAGGAGATTACTGACATGAAGGTAATTGAAAAACTCCTTGCGGAGTCGGCTGTTTGCAGATTGGGAATGATTACCTCCCAGGGGCCATATATAGTTCCCCTCAACTATTTCTACAAAAACGGCTTCCTCTACTTTCACTCTGCCCCCAAGGGAAGGAAGATTCAAGCCCTTTCGGAACACCCCGAGGTTTGTGTGGAGGTAGACACCTACGAAGGGATCATCAGGGGCGCGAATCCCTGCAAGCATGACACCCGTTACAGATCCGTAATTGCCCTTGGAAGAGCGGAACCAGTTTCTGATCCAGAAGAAAAGAAAACCGCCTTGGCTGGAATTATCACCAAGTATGCGGAAGAGAAGGAAGCCTTCCCGGAGGAAAACATTAAAACCGTAGCTGTCTACAGGGTCCGGTTTTCCCAGATCTCGGGAAAGCAGTCCTCGGTTTATTAAGAGCCTATTTCAAGCACTCGTTAAGCAATTCCTTGCACATGGCAGAGGCTATAAAATGATCTGGCACCGGGAATTGAGAGCATAAAAGCAGAACCTCTTTCCCGGTCTCCTCTATTACTGATTCATTGTTAAGATTCTCCGCCACCTTATTAATATAAAAGGCAATCTGATCCATCTGCTCTTCCCTCATTCCTCGGGTTGTCACCGCCGGGGTTCCAAGACGGATTCCATTGGGATTATTAGGTGGAGCCGTGTCTCCAGGTACCGAGTTGAAGTTTGCAACAATTCTTGCCCTGTCCAAGGCCTTGGCAAAGGTTTTTCCGGAAATACCACGATTTCTTAAATCGATCAGTATAAGATGGTTATCCGTTCCGCCTGTTACAAGATTGAAACCATATTCAAGAAGTTGTTTTGCTAAATGGCGGGCATTCAGTACAATCTGGCTGGCATAGGCAATAAATTCCTCCGTATCCGCCTCTGCCAAGGCTACGGCTAAGGCTGCGATGGTATGCATGTGGGGACCTCCCTGCTGGCCAGGGAATACCGCTCTGTCCACCCTGTCGGCAAACTCCTTTCTGCAAAGTAGCATTCCGCCCCTAGGCCCACGGAGTGTTTTATGGGTAGTGGTGGAAACAATATCCGCGTAGGGTACGGGACTCTTATGGATACCTGCCACCACAAGACCAGCAAGGTGAGCAATATCACTAACATGATAGGCACCAACCTTTTTTGCTATCTCCCCGAATATCTCGAAATCCAGTTTTCTGGGATAAGCTGTTGTACCGGATATGATTAATTTGGGTTTATGCTTTTTTGCTAGATCTTCGATCTCATTGTAATCCAGAAGTCCTGTTTTTTCGCTTATTCCATATTGAACAACCTTGAAAACACTGCTTGTAAAACTTACCCTAGCCCCATGGGTAAGATGTCCACCGGAGGATAGAGCGAGACCCATGATTGTATCACCCGGTTTCAAGAGGGCATTGAAGGCTGCCAGGTTGGCAAAGGAGCCGGAATAGGGCTGGACATTGGCATGTTCTGCCTTAAAGATCTTCTTTGCCCTTTCTATGGCCACGGTTTCAATAAGGTCCGTTACCTGCTGTCCTTCGTAGTATCTCTTTCCTGGATAACCTTCGGAGTACTTGTTGGTAAGACAGCTTGCAGTGGTGGTCATTACAGCCTGGGATACATAGTTTTCTGAAGGTATTAACCTTAGAGATCCGCTTTGACGTGCCTCCTCCTGTTTTATAAGTTCATAGATCTGAGGATCGTACTGTTCCAATGCCGTCATCATATGCTACCCCCTTGCATTTAAGATATAATCCTGTCGATAATATTAGAAATATAATCAATCAGAAGTGAAAAGGCTATAAGCAAGGCAGGAGCTTCTAGAAAGAGTTTGGCCAAGAATCCCTTCTCTAAGGAGGGGTTGAAAAAAGGAGAAAAATACTTAATATATAATTAACTTAGTTCAAATTAGTTTAAGTCTAATGGAACAAAATTTTATTACCAAGGAGATTTCTATGGCGGTTTATGACCCTACAAAAATGAAGGACTGGGAGATAGCCCTCGCAGCGGAGGGTAGCATGAAACCTGTTCTGAAGTTAGCAAAAGAGATGGGACTTACGGAGGAGGAGATTCTGCCCTATGGCCATTATATTGGAAAGCTGGATTATATTCCCATTCTTGACCGTCTTGGCCATAAACCGAACGGGAAATATGTGGAAGTAACAGCCATTACCCCTACTCCCCTTGGGGAAGGTAAAACAACTACTACCATGGGGCTTGTGGAGGGCCTTGGTGTCCTTGGTAAAAGGGTTATCGGTGCTATTAGACAGCCCTCCGGTGGTCCCACCTTTAATATTAAAGGCTCTGCTGCCGGGGGAGGCCTGGCCCAGTGTGTGCCACTATCCGACTTCAGTCTTGGCCTTACCGGAGACATCGATGCTATCACCAATGCCCACAATCTTTCCATGGTAGCCCTTACCAGCAGGATTCAGCACGAGTTCAACTACAACGATGATGTTCTCGCTTCCAAGGGTTTAAAAAGGCTCAATATAGACCCGCGAAACCTTGCTTCTGGCTGGGCAATCGATCTTTCTGCCCAGGCTCTAAGGGAGATAATAATCGGCCTTGGCGGTTCTATGGATGGTTTTATGATGAAAAGCGGTTTCCAGATAACCGTATCTTCGGAAATCATGGCCATTCTTGCCGTAGCCAAGGACCTTGCAGATCTGCGGGAGCGAATGGGAAAAATAGTAGTGGCCTATGATAAAAACGGGAAACCGGTAACCACTGGGGATCTTGAGGTAGATGGTGCCATGACAGCTATAATGGTAAAGGCAATAAATCCAAACCTTATCCAGACCATAGAGGGACAGCCGGTGCTTGTCCATGCCGGACCCTTTGCGAATATTGCTATAGGTCAATCCTCCATTATTGCAGACCGGGTTGGTCTTAAACTTGGGGAATACCATGTTACGGAAAGCGGTTTTGGTGCAGATATAGGTTTTGAAAAATTCTGGAATCTTAAATGCCGTTTCAGCGGTCTTGTACCGGATTGTTCGGTTATAGTCTGTACAGTTAGAGCCTTAAAAATGCACGGCGGGGGGCCCCGAGTAGTTCCTGGCAAACCCCTGGACGAGGCTTATACAAAGGAGAACCTTGGCCTAGTGGAAAAGGGTATTGAAAACCTGATTGCACATATTGAAACTGTTAAAAAGAGCGGAACACCTCCAGTGGTCTGCATAAACCATTTTTACACCGATTCTGATGCCGAAGTCGCCCTGATCCGAAAAGCCGCAGAAAAAGCGGGGGCCAGGGTTGCTCTATCCAAACATTGGGAAAAGGGAGGCGAAGGCGCCCGGGAATTAGCAGAAGCGGTGGTTGAGGCTTGTGAGAAAAGGGACAAACCCTTCGACTTCCTCTACCCGGAAACCATGCCCCTGCGAAAGAGAGTGGAACTGATCGCTAAGGAGATCTATGGAGCTGATGGAGTAACCTATACAGCAGCAGCGGAAGCAAAGGCTGTGGATATAGAAAAGGATACGGAAATCTCAAAACTTGGAACCTGTATGGTTAAAACCCATTTAAGCCTTTCCCATGATCCCACGATAAAGGGAAGACCCAGAGGTTGGACTCTCCCTATCCGGGACATTCTTACCTACCGTGGAGCAGGCTTTGTGGTTCCGGTGGCAGGGGATATAAAGCTCATGCCTGGAACAGCCTCTGATCCTGCCTATAGAAAGATTGATGTGGATGTAAAAACCGGCAAGGTTCGGGGTCTCTTCTAAAAAAACAGGGGTTTCTGTTTCTCCGGCAGGTTCTAACCTAATCCCGGGGAAACTGAAACCCCCTATTATACTTTTTCAATAAAATACTACTCAGTCAATCCCGAAAGAAGTTTCACAAGATAATTCCATAATCTTTCTACCGAGGACACACTTATCCGTTCTTGGGGTGTATGAACCCCTGCTAAATCCGGCCCGAAGGAGATCATCTGTAATCCCTTCCTCTTATCCCCTAAAACACCACACTCGAGACCTGCATGAATAGCTTTCACTATCCCTTCCCTTCCAGTTACCTCTCTGTACAGGGCTGTGCATTTCTTTAAAAAGGGGTTTTCCGGCTCAGGAGTCCAAGCGGGGTAGGAATTAGTATGAATTACTGTTCCCCCCAGGGAGTTTATCTGGATCTTTATCCTCTCGGCCAGATCATCTCTGGAGGAGAGCCGGTTTGATCTCTGGCTTGTAAGGATTCTAATCTCTCCTGTATCCTCCAGAGAAAGAGCGGCAAAATTGGTAGAGGTTTCAACAAGTCCTGGCATAGAGATGCTCATCGCCTCTACCCCGTGGGGAAGGGTGTACATTAGCCTGGAGATCTCCCTTGTGAAGGCAGCCGTAAAGGTTCTCTCTGGAAGTTCCTCCTCCTCTGATATTCTAAGCCGGAAACCTGGTTCCCGGTTTTCCAGTTCCAGGGAGATTACTTCCCTCCAGTGTGAAACAAAAGAGTCTAGCCTTCCTGCCGCCTCTGAAGGAAGCACAAAGGATACAAAACATTCCCTGGGTATTGCATTGTGTTTGCCTCCACCCTTGATGGAATTGATCCTTATATCAAAGGAGTTGTAGAGATTCCAAAGCAGCCGGCCGGTAATCCGTAAGGCATTTCCCAGGCCTTTATCAATATCTGCTCCAGAATGACCACCCTTTAATCCGGAAACAGCTAATCTGAAGGCTTTCATCCCCGACTCCCTTTTACCCCAGGAGACAGGGATCCTTCCCTCTGTCAGAATCGCCCCGGCGCAACCTATGTAGAAGACCCCCTCCTCTTCGCTGTCCAGGTTTATAAGGTATCTTCCCTGCATAAGGGATGCTTCTATCTGCATAGCCCCTATAAGACCGGTCTCCTCTTGGACAGTAAAAAGAACCTGAACAGGTCCATGCTTGAGGGAGGGATTTTCCAACACCGCAAGCCCCAGGGCAACCGCTATGCCATTGTCCGCTCCCAGGGTTGTCCCATCTGCAGAAAGCCAATCCCCAGAAACCTTTAGTTTAAGGGAATCAGTCTCAAAATCATGAACCGTTCCTTCGTTTTTTTCACAGACCATATCAAGATGCCCCTGAAGGATGATACCAGGCCTCTCCTCCAAACCTGAATAAGCGGGTTTGAAAACCGCAATATTTCCTGCAGTATCGATCCTGTATTCAAGATTATTCTTCTTAGCAAGGTTTTCCACATATCTCCTTGCCGCCTCCTCCCTGCCGGAACATCGGGGAATGGAAGAAAGGGCAAAAAAATGTTTCCATACCTCTTTTGGTTGCAGTTTTTTTAAGTCCTCCACTTATTACCTTCCTTATTTCTTAAGTATAAATTCCACCCTCCGGTTTTTCCAACGATTTTCAAGATCACTGTGGGGAACTACAGGTTGTAATCCACCGTAACCCCGGGTTGTGATTCTGGATGCCTCAATTCCTCTCTCCACCAAGGCAGCCTTTACTGCTTCCGCTCTTGAAAGGGAAAGTGGCATAAGGGTTTCTCTCTGCTCCCTCTCCCTATCCTGAGGAGGGCGGTCCCAGAAGAGGGCTACCGCATGACCCTCGATAACTATACGGTACTCAGGATACTTTTTCAATGTAAAGGCTAAGTTATCCAGAGCTTTTATATTCTTCTCTCTCAATTCCGGTTCTACATCCAGATAATCTGCTGTAAAGGCCTTGAAATTTATGCTGGAGATTATTATTCGGAGCTTGTCTCCCTCCCTTACCACCAGTATATCTATGGGCAGAAGAATACTATTCTTGCCTGTATTCCCATACCGGTCTGAAACAGAAACCATAACAATATAATCCGCCGCAGACTGCACCATCTCCCTTTGGTCGGAATGGCCATCCCACTGATACTGTTTTGGCGGATGACCTACTCCTGTTCTTGTAAAAAATAGGCTTCCCTGAGGATCAAGGATATCCATGCGCCACATGGAGAGAGAGCTTACATCTTGCACCTTTGTTTCTAGGGTCAGAAGATCCGATTTCCCATCCCGATCCGGAGAAAAGGGTAAGGGAGAGGCTGCCATCTCTATTTCCGGAGGAGAGATATCCAGGATAAAAGTATTCAAGGTTACTGCTTCCGCCTTAAGGCCCCTCTCATATTCCACGAATAGGTAGCCCCGGTATTGATCCTCTAGAATTGTTCCAAGATCGCTCTTTCCATCCCAAACCACCGAAGCAGGAAGGGAGCCAGCACCGGAAAAGGTTTTTACCTCCTCTTCCTCCCTATTCTTAAAAATAACCCTCCATTCCCGTATTCCTAAGGCTGCCTCAGCCCTTAAATTGAGAGTTATAGAATCCCTGTAACCATCTCCATTGGGGGAGAAACCATTTTCGGAGAGGTAAATTAAAACAGGTTTTAGGGTTGTATCCACAAAGATCTCCGGCACAGAGGTTTGGAAAAAATTCCCTGCCCGGTCGGTACTGGTCAGTATATAGATATATTCCCCGGCTGGAACAAGGTTTCCCTGGTCATCCAAACCGTCCCAGAAAAAATCAGAAACCTGTCCATTCCAGAAATGGGATTTAACAGGTTTAACAGGTTTAGAATCCAAGGCACTGTAAAAACGGCCTATCCAGCGGGTTTCGTAGGAGGATTCAAACTGCTGGACTTCCAGAGTGTCCTGTACGCCATCCCCGGTGGGTGAGAATTTCGGCAGGGGAACCAAAACCAAGGCAGAAGGAGAACTATTATCCACAATTACTGTTTGCCTTCGGCTGGAGCCTCCCACTTGCCGTTCGTCCCAAACCCTTATTTCATAGATATACTTGCCGTCTCCGACGAAATTGCCATCCTCATCTTTTCCATCCCATAGAATCAATTCCGGTATATCGATGGGTATTTTTGGTTTTAAAAAACAGTGTTTTTTTAAATCTCTTTCTACAATCGAGCGAACAGGATTTCCAAGTTCATCGTAAATATAAAGAGCATAACCTTTTAGAAATCCCTTTGGTCTTGGTACGGCCGAGGCTACAATTGTTAGATTGTCCTGGATGCTGTCCTGATTTGCAGGAGAAATATAGATTACCTCCGGCGATGAGAGTTCAACCTGAGGTTCTATTTCTTGCGAACCACCAGCCCAGAGATTGAATACAGCAATCGGTAAAAGGAAACAGATAATCAGAAACCTTATATCCTTATCCATAATCAGCCTCCCTGGCCTTAGTACTAGAAACATAATCCGGCCTTTTATAAAAAGACCGGATTATGCTGAAAAAACCTCTACTATAGATATAAGTTACGCAGGTTGATGGGCTAAACCAATTATATCGTTTACACTAGTGTAGTTGTTTCTTTTTAGATAATTTTCTATTCCTTCAATGGTTTGCTTCATTACCATTGGGTTAGCGAAATTCTGCATTCCTACACCCACGGCCTTTGCTCCGGCAAGAAGGAACTCTACCGCATCCTGCCATCCCGCTATACCGCCAATTCCAATAATAGGTATTGAAACCCTTTTGAAACAGCTGTAAACAGCAAAAATGGCAAGGGGTCTTATCGCAGGGCCGGAAAGACCTCCTGTAACTGCCCCAAGAAGCGGCTTCTTTCTGTTTATATCAATAACCATTCCGCGGAAGGTGTTTACCATGGAAAGAGCCTTTGCTCCTGCCTCTTCTGCAACCACCGCCATTTCGGAGATATCGGTCACTGAAGGGGAAAGCTTTGCAATTACAGGCAGCTTAACTGCCTGGGATACAGCCTTTAAAACACTGGAGAGAGCTACAGGGTCTGTAGCCCATTGGGTTCCCTTTTCAATATTGGGACAGGAAAGATCAAGCTCCAGCAGATCCGCCATTCCAGTTTTCTCTATCTTCTCTGATAAAAGACAGAAGCTTTCTACGGAATGCTCAGCAATGCTAACAATAACCGGAGGACCCAATTCCCGCATCTTAGGCAACTTGTCTTTAATAAATAGATCAACGCCCTCCCCGGGGAGACCTATGGAATTAAGCATTCCACAGGGGGTTTCAAAAAGACGAGGTGGAGGATTCCCTGGCCTAGGATCTAAAAATACGGTTTTATTTATTAACGCCCCAAGCAGAGAGGGAGAAAAGAAGGAATCCCTGTTTCCCAATACTTCAAAGGTACCTGAAGCAGGTATTACTGGATTATTGAATTTTACTCCAGCTATTGTAATGGAAAGATCTGTCATTCTATTACCACCTTTCCTGCAGGAAAAACAGGCCCGTCCTGGCAAACCAGGTAGTATCCCTCTTCTCCATCCTTTTTTACAGCACAACCATGGCAGTCGCCAATGCCACAGGCCATGAATCCTTCCAGAAAGAGAAAACCCTTGATTCCCCTCTTTTCCTCCGTTGTTTTTACGAAGCGAGCGAATCTTTTTGAACCGCAGGTGTAAATTCTATCCAGGTTTTTACCTTCTAAAAATTTTGATACCGCTTCGGTAGCATCCTTATACTTCTCTCCTTCGCTGGCATCATCGGTGATTATTATATGTTCTGTGGAATATTTTTTAAGATAATCCCGGCATACAAGCCTGGAGGAGGTGGAGGCGGAATGAAAGGTATAGACCTTGATACCCCGGTTGTAGGCTTCTTTGGCAAGGAATACTACTGCCGCAGACCCTACTCCCCGAACGAGAAGCCCGATACTTTTACAGTCAAGATCGGAGATACTCTTTCCCAGGGGGCCAACCACCTGTACAGGATCTCCCTTCTTTACCTTGGAAAGAAGTTCGGTGCCTCTGCCTAGGGTTTTAATCATTACCCGGAAGTTACCTGCCTGTGGGTCAGTATCCATAATATCAAAGGGTCTTGCCAAGGTTGGATCCATACTCTGCCAGGAACGGATCATGACAAACTGGCCCGGTTTCCCGAAATTGGCAAGGGCTGGGAGATGAATATTAAGATCCCAGTATCCTGGACAATCCTCATTAATATCGATTAATTTTCCTGTTCCTATCTCTGGAGGAATACTAGCTGTGTTATGTTTCATAAGTAAAAAATATTAGCTCCTAAAGGCATTACGCCTTTAGGAGCAAAATAACTCCTTCAAAAAAAAGTTTTATCTGTAGGGATACATTGGTTTAGCTGTGGCTGCTGCAGGGGGATAAACGGTCTGTATTGTTCCCTTCTGAATCTGGAAGGTTACGGAAGAACCTGCTACATTCTGTCCCTTTTCATTCCAGCGGGTTGGTCCCCAGAAGGTGATCCCTTCGTAGGTACTCAAGGCAGCTCTTACTGCATCGGTATCCAGACTGCCTGCCTTTTCAATGGCCAGCTGTAGTAGAAGACCACCCTGGCTCGCACCGGCTCCCTGGTAGGCTAATTCCTCGGGGAACCTGGAGGCATACAGTTTGGCGTAATCCGAGGCTGATCCAAAGAGCTTGTCGGAATAGGCCATCTGGGGCATCCACCAGGATACACCGCAGACATTTTCGGAATCCGAACCAAGGCTCTTTCTAAAGTCCTCAAGTTCCGGTCCTGTAGTAAAACCTATGGCTTTAAGAACTACTCTCTGTTCGTTGAGCTGCCTCATGGTAAGAATCGCCTCTTCCAGGTACCCAGAACCGAGGAGAACCTCTGCTCCTGAGTCTTTAATCTTTAAGATGGTGGAGGAAAGATCCCTTACCCCTTTTGGATATTTTTCAAAATAAACCACTTCCATTCCCTTGGTCTGGGCATACCCTCTTGCACCCTCGGCTACCGAGGCAGGGAAAAGGTCATCTGGGGTAATTATTGCAACCTTTGTCGGCTTTGGATTCATAGTGGCAAGCATGTCCAGAAAACTGTTAAAGATCCATGGGCCCGGCGCTAATACGGAAAATACATTCTTAAAACCTCTCTCGTATATGTTTGGGGCGTTTGCCAAGGTAGCAATGGTTATTATATTGTACCTTTCTGCAATAGCAGTAGTTGCGAAGGTCGGACCACTGCCGTAGGGTCCCAGAAGGAAGTGCACCTTATCCTCCAGGATAAGTCTTTCCGTCAGTCTTGCTGCAGTCTGGTTATCCGACTGATCATCGTAATAGATAACCTCCACTTTCATCTTCTTGTTGCCGACCTGGATTCCACCCTGGGCATTTACAGTCTCCTTCCAGAGTTCATATCCGTTTCGGACCATATTACCAAACCTTGCAAGATTCCCGGTTAGGGAAACCGCAGCTCCAATTTTAATAACCTCTGGTTCCGCTACCTCTGTCTGGCCTGCGGCAAAGATCGTTCCTGCAGTCAGCACAAGGATTAAAGAAATCAGAAGTCCTTTGAAAAGAGCCTTTTTCATAATATACTCTCCTTTCTTATTTTTTCCTTTTAACCCTTTTTCCAGTTAAAAGGATGATACCTATATTATAATAATTTTTATATTCCTAGATAAGCCTTTTGGATCTCCGGATTAGCCAGAAGTTTCTCCGACTGATCCTCCATCTCCACATGCCCATGGACCATCACATAACCCTTTTCCGCAATTTCCAAGGCTGTTTGTACATCCTGGTCCACTAAAACTACTGTAAGGTTCCATTCGCTCTGGATCTTTTTCAGAATCTTAACCAGATCATCCACCACCACCGGAGCTAAACCAAGGGAAAGTTCATCTATCATAAGGAGTTTTGGTGCAGCCATCAATCCCCGGCTTACAGCACACATCTGGGCTTCACCACCTGACAGGGTTCCTGCAAGCTGCTTTCGCCTCTCCTTAAGCCGAGGCATGATGCTGTAGATCCAGTCTAAATCCCCTTTTATCTTCTTTTTATCCTTTCTGGTGTAAGCCCCCATCATCAGGTTATCCTCTACGGTTAAACCTCTGTACAGCTGGCGACCTTCTGGAACCATCATTATCCCCAGTTTTGCCCTCTTCTGCTGTGGGAAATGGGTTATATCCTGATCCTGAAAATAGATTCTTCCCTTGTAGGGTTTTAAGGCTCCAGCAATGGTTCGTAAAAAGGTGGTTTTCCCTACACCATTAGACCCTATGAGAGCAGTGATGGTTTTGTCCTCCACTACCATATTCATGTCCCAGAGAATCTGAACATCCCCATATCCTGCATCCAAACTCTCAATTCTTAGCATGTTTACCTCTCTGCTTGGCATACCGCTCGCCCAAATAGGCGGAGATAACACTATCATTTTGCTTGATCTCTTCCGGTGTTCCTTCTGCAATCTTCTGACCATGATGAAGAACGATGATTCTCTGTGAAACACCCATAATGGCCTTCATAACATGTTCGATAAGGACAATGGTTCTCCCCTCGGAGTTCAGCTGCTTTATCAGATTCATTATCAGATTCAACTCCATCTGATTGGAACCGGCCATAACCTCATCCAGAAGGATCAATTCAGGATCCATTGCCAGGGCTCTGGCAAGCTCCAGTCTTTTCCTTTCTGATATATTAAGGTTCTCTACCTTTACATCTGCCTTTTCCGCCAGATTTACCTTTTCCAAGAGGCTCCTAGTTTTTTCCTGAGCAGCCTTAGCGCTGCGGATCTTATCCTTTCCAAAGAGTGCACCAATAGCTACATTTTCCAGAAGAGTCATACCAGGAAAGGGTTTAACAATCTGAAAAGTTCTAGAGATTCCAAGTTCTGCAATTTGGAAGGGTCTTAGACCAGAGATCCTTTTCCCTTTAAAAAAGATCTCTCCCTCGGTAAGGGTTTCTGTACCATTTACCATGGATAAAAGGGTGGTTTTTCCAGCGCCATTGGGTCCTATTATTCCCAGGACCTCCCCCTTTTGTACATTAAAATCTACCTTCCAGACCGCCTTTAGAGCTCCGAAAAGTTTACTTACATTCTTTCCTTCCAGTATTATTTCTGCCATGGCTTTACTCTTTCTTCTTTAACTTATTTTGGAGGAATTTAAAAAGACTCTTGTTTTCTGTAACAAGGCTGATAATTCCCTTGGGCATGAACATAACAACTATTATTATGATTGTTCCAAGAACCCCCATATGTATATAGAGGAATCTTGCCCAGATCAATTCCGAAAGGGTCTCAATTATAAAGGCTCCAAGAATCGGTCCGAATACAGTGCCAGCCCCGCCGATTAACAGGATTACAAACATTTTAACAGTCCACATTATGTCAAAAACCGTGGGGGGATCAATATAGGTGAACCAGTAGGCATAGATACCGCCGGTAACTCCGGTAAAGAGGGCACTGAAACCCCAGGAGATGATTTTATATTTTGTTGTATTTATACCCATAACATTAGCAGCATCTTCGTCTGCCCTTATGGCCTTAAAAGCGTATCCCAAACGGTTTTTAGAAAGATTCCATACAAAAACAGTTATTACTATTAAAAGCAGCAGCATAAAGTAGTAGAAGTAGGTGTTTACAAAAACAGGGGTTCCCTTAAGCTGCGGCAGGGTAAGTCCCTGCCCTCCTCCGGTTATCCGCATATTGGTCACAATGTGCCGGATTGCCTCTGCAGCCCCTGTTGTAGCCAGGGCAAAATACTGACCCCGGAGCCGCAGGAACAGGGCTCCAAAAACCAGGGACAGCAGCATGGAGATTATCCCAGCCAAAAGCAGAGCAGGGAGAAAGGGCATGGAAGCATGGTTCATTAATACCGCTACAGTGTAAGCTCCGGTACCAAAGAAGGCCATATTCCCAAAGGGAGCATAGCCTGTAAAACCGGATATTATATTCAAAGCTGAAGCCAGTACACAGAACATCAGAGTATGGGTCAGAATTCTTATCCAGAATCCGCCTACCAGTAGAGGTGCCATTATAAGGGCCAATAATAATATTGCTAAAACAATTATCTTTTTTATCATTTTAGTAAAACCTCTTTCCTAAAAGCCCCTGGGGTCTAAAAACAAGAATAATGATGAACACAGCAAAACCTACCAGTTCCTGGTAGGAGGAGGGAATAAAAACCGTTGCTATAGTTTCCACCAAACCAAGGAGCAGGCCTCCTACAAGGGCTCCCATGGTGCTCCCCAACCCTCCCAGGATTGCAACAATAAAGACCCTGCCAACCAGCTGACCACCAGTAAAAGGATTGATACTCATAATCGGAACTATAAGAGATCCTGCAGCCCCGGCCAAGGCAGCTCCGACACCATAGGTAATGGCATAGATATTCATTACATCAATTCCAACTGTCTTTGCTCCCTCAAAATTAAAAGAGGTTGCATTGATGGCTATCCCTACCTTGGTTTTCCGCATGAATAGATAGAATAAACCTGTTAGAACCAGAGCAGTGAGAAAAATTCCCAACCTGACCACCGGGATAACGAGACCTCCTAATGCAAGGGATGAACCGGCATAGGAAACGCGAATACTACGAAAATCCGCTTTCCAGATAAGAAGGCATACATTTGCCAGAAGAATCTGTAAACCAAAGGTAAAGGTTAAGGTAATAAATATGCTCCCCCGAACTATCCGGTTTAAAAGGTACCTTTGTATCAGGTAGCCTAAAATAAAAAGGGCAAGCATGGTAAAGGGGATAGATAAAAAGGGATCAATATTGTAGAGCCGGAATAGCTCGTAGGCCAGGTAAGCCCCAATCATAATAAAGGAACCATGGGCAACATTCACTATCTTCATAACCCCCCACACAAGGGAGAATCCTATACCCATAGTGGCATAAATGGCGCCAAAAAAGAGGCCATTAATTATTGCCTGTAGCAGCATGCGTACACTCCTTTCTCCTAAAAAAGGTAGGAAATAGTCAGAGCATTATATAAGCAATACTATAATGCATCAACCGTTTTTTTTCAGCTATTACATTTTTTAATTATTGTAATAGGTTAGAATTCAACATCCTCTTCCGGTTTTTTATTATGAGGATTTCTGTCTTTTTCTGAGTAAATATTGTATATTATATATTCAGGAGGAGATATGAAAAAAAAGATTGCCATATTAATTGAGAAGGATTATGAGGATCAAGAATTCTGGTATCCCTATTTTCGTCTTTTAGAGGAGGGATTTGAAGTAGTTGTGGTTGGCCCTGAGGCTGATACAGTCTACACCAGCAAGTACGGTTATCCTGCAAAATCCACCCAGAATAGATTCGATGCCCTAAAGGAAACCTGGGATGCTGTGATAGTTCCGGGAGGTTGGGCACCGGATAAGCTCCGACGTTACCCTGAGATAGTAAACCTAGTAAAAAAAGCCTCCGACGGGGGGGCTGTTATTGGAGCCATCTGTCATGCAGGTTCCCTTTTAGTTTCCGCAAAGATCCTAAAGGGAAAAAGGGCAACAGCCTTTGAGGCCATAAAGGATGATATGATAAATGCGGGAGTACAGTGGGAGGATAAACCGGCAGTGGTTGACGGGACTTTGGTAACATCTAGAAGTCCCAAGGACCTACCTGATTACATGAGGGAGATTGTAAAACTGCTTAGGAAAAGTTAAGATCTATATTTTGATCATTTTTTGCAGGTAAATTCTTATTTTTTATTTCAAATGCCTTAAAAACTATTGGCAGCCTTGGATTTTCTGTTTATTATAGATATCCAAGGAGAGAGTTATGACAAAACTGCTGGAAATGAAAAACACCACCCAAACAGTGTTATGGAACGATTCCTGCGCTCTAGGCGAGCTTTCCTCTAGTATAGAGAAAAATGGCACCGTAGGCGCAACCTGTAATCCTGTTATAGTTATGGAGGTCCTTAAAAAGGAATTTAATCTTTGGAAGGACAGACTCCCAGAATTGATAAAGGAACTTCCTAAGGCTACAGAGAGAGAAATAGGCTGGAGATTGGTGGAAGAGATGTCCATCAAGGCAGCTAAACTGCTTGAACCCGCCTTTAAGGCAAGTAAAGGAAGGGATGGCAGATTATCCATTCAAACGGATCCCAGATTTTTCCGGGATGCCGACAGGATGGTGGAACAAGCTGTTCATTTTTCCTCCCTGGCTCCAAACATTATTGTTAAACTTCCCGTTACCTCTACAGGAGTCAAGGCCATTGAGGAAGCTACAGCCCGGGGTGTAAGCATAAATGCTACGGTTAGTTTCTCCGTTCCCCAGGCTTTGGCTGTTGCCGAGGCTGTGGAGAGGGGGTTGAAACGCCGGGAAAAGGCTGGAGAGGATATCTCCTCCATGGGACCGGTCTGCACTATCATGGTAGGAAGATTGGATGACTGGCTGAAGGTTGTAGCAAACAAAGAGGATATTATCTGCAATCCCGAGATCCTTGAATGGGCTGGGGTGGCAGCAATGAAAAAGGCTTATAAAATCTACAGGGAAAGAAAATACCGCTTAAGACTCCTTTCCGCCGCCTTCCGCAATCATATGCACTGGAGCGAGTTTATAGGTGGGGATGTGGTTATAAGCCCCCCCTATAAATGGCAGGAGAGGTTTAATGGAAGTTCTGTCAAGGTGGAAGGCAGAATGGATAAACCAGTGGCTGCAGAGATACTAAAGGAATTACAGGAAAAATTCTCTGAATTCCGGAAGGCTTATGATGAAGAGGGAATGTCTGTTGCTGATTTCGACACCTTCGGACCCACCTTGAGAACTCTAAGACAATTTTCTGCCGCCTGTCACGATCTGGAAACCTTTATCCGGGATCATCTGATTCCTAATCCAGATAAATAATCTAACTTATTTATTAATTGAGGATCCTTCCCGTGGTTCTGCGGTCGGGAAGGATCATTTAGTTCCCATTCTGCTGAGTCCCTACAGGGAAGGGAAAGCGGATAATATTGCAGGTTCCGTGGGTATCCCTCCTTTCCCAGGTTCCTTTTAAAGAGGATTCAATAATTCCTTTGACTACCATATGACCTATACCGGAGGACTTTTCCTCTTCCAGTTCCTGATTATAACCTATACCATCATCGGAAACCAAAAGCTCAATGTACCCAGGCAAGGACTCCTGCATGGAGACTGATATTTTTCCAGTAGCCCTCTCCTTAAAAGCGTGTTTATAGGCATTACATAAAAGTTCTGTTACCACCATACCCACATAGATTGCCCGATCTATGTCCAGAGTCACCTCGTGACATTCCAGGGAAAGATTGATCCCAGGAGCAGGATGATACTGCAGGGAGATGTTTTTAACCAGATTTCCAAGATACTTTGCCATAAACACCTCAGTTAAAGAGGAGGAACGGTAAAGGTATTCATGAACTGTAGCCATAGTATAAATTCTGACCTGGCAGTCGTGTAGGGCTTCGGATGTAACAGGATCCTCAATCCGCTGGGCGGAGAGATTTAGAAGGCTCATCACCACCTGCATATTATTCTTAACCCTGTGATGTACCTCCCGGATCAATAGTTCCTTTTCCTTAACCTGTTTCTCCAGGGTTGTTAACATCTCTGCCCGAAGGATTATATCCTCCGCAGTTCTGCAGAACTGAGAGAAGGAATTTATCTCCAAATCATCTATTACATACCTTCTTTCTTCCGTCGAAAGGATCAGAAAACCCTTAAGCATTTCTCCAAAAAAACAGGAGGTATAAAGAAAGGAATTATAGAAATTTTCCTTGCCAAAGAGTCCTTGAAGGGTTGTTTGTATTTCCTGTTCAATCTCTTCAAAATGAAAAGGTTCTTTATATTTTTCTAAAAACCTGATCGCAGGATGCTCAGGAGATACAGAGTTAATTAGTTTCAAGATATCATTTTTATAATCAAGACTGTAAAGAAGGAATTCTGCCTTATCGGAATCCTTTAGGCAGAGGATAATTTTATCTGTCCCGTAGGTTTCCTTTAGAAAGTTTAAAATATATTTTATTGCTTCCGGGGTAGTATTTATTGGTAATGCTTTATCGCTGAATCGAAAGGCTTGGTCGGTATAAAATCTCCGTCTGGATTTTGCTAAAAAGGGAAAGGATTCGGATCTTCGGGAAACAATAGAAGAGATAGTGTAGATTATTACAAAACTAACCGCTCCTGGTATATAGGAAAAAGGCCAATCGGTGGTGAGGTTGAAAAACAGAGAAAAGAGGGTTACCAATCCAGAAAAAATGATGACAGCAAGGATGATTTGTACCACGCTGTAAACAGTTTGGAGATAGGTGTATTTGATATCTACCAGCCTGTATTTAAAGCCTGCATAGGTCAGAACTACTAAACCAAGACCTTGGAATAGAAGATCAACCGGATAATTCTGGAGGTCCGATAGGTTTGTTAGTAAACCAATAAGTATGAGCACCGATGCATTAAGCAGATAGATAATCCTGTTCTTCTCCAGGCCTGATTTTTTTAGAATCAGGGCTCTTAAAAGTATCCCTTGAGCAAAAAGAAAGAATAAAAGGGGGGGTAACAGCGGAAAGACCAGGACAGTAGAGACTTTGGGAATATAAAATCCAGCCTTTCCAAATTCAAGGGCTAAACTGTTTCGAAAAAAGGATATTCCTAGAATACACAGAAGAATCGGTAGGAGATGGAAATATTTATACCGGTGCTTTTGATCCTTCTCCTCGAGGATTGATCTGACTAAAGGCAAGAAGAAGGAGAGAAACACACCCGTAGATACCAATCCAAGGAGATAGTAATACCGGGAATGATGATAATCCGGATCGGCTATTAAAAGAAGGGCTGAAAACTTCCAAAGCAGAATTCCCCCTATAAAAAGATAAATATATCTTTTAACCTTTTTTGAGCTGTTACCCCTCTTTGTAGCAAGTATTAAAAAAATATAGAGAAGAAGGGAAGCGGATATTAATATCAAGAAAATTAATTTCATTTTTACCCTATCAAAATTCAATTCTATTACAAAGTAGATCTATCTGATATAGTTGGATACAATTTTTCCCAATATTTTTATCCCCTTCTCTATTCCTTCCTCATTAACTACAGAGAAATTGAGTCTTATCTTTGTTTTAATTCTGGAGTCCGGATCAAAAAGAGATCCGGGTGCAAAACCCACACCTCTCTTTAGAGCCTCTTTAAGCAGAATTTCTCCATCTAAATTTTTGCCCAGATCCAACCAAAGAAAGAGACCGCCTTCCGGAATATTCCAGGTAACCTGCGGGGGCATGTATCTTTGTAATGACTCTACCATAAAATCCCTTCTTCTCCTGTAGATCCGCAGGGATTTTCTGAGATGAGCATTGTAACGACCAACGGTTATAAACTGGGTTAAAGCCCTATGGAT
>ENA-OSEO01001288-OSEO01001288.1-sediment-metagenome-genome-assembly--contig:-NODE-1288-length-47732-cov-4.563907_pt1 | contig 47732 bp, 42 predicted proteins | sample MGYA00237883_ERZ534232 | MGnify/ENA metagenome assembly ERZ534232 | reverse complement strand
AGCGACTGTCTCTCGTCGCCGTCGGGCTCCAGGTTGCCGGACCAGCCGCTCAGGGGATCGGTGCCGTAGAGGTAGCCCAGGCGGAAGCCTTGGTTGCCCAGGACCAGCATGTCCAGGCCCAGGGCCACGGCCCAGAGGTCGCTGTCCTGGACCGCGCCCGACCTCTCGGGCGGGGCCAGGGCCCGGGCCGGCCTGAGGTCGCCCCCCCCGGCCGGGCCGGGGCCGGGGCCGACGCCTCCGGTGGAGCCGGCCTCCTTGATCTTGGCCGCGGCCAGGCTGAGGTTGAAGACCCGGCCGAAGCGGCGGTCCACGTTGACGTAGGCCTGGTACTCGCTCTGGTTGATCGCCTCCAGGTTGGTCGGATCCTTGATCTGGCCGCTGAGCTTGAACTGGGGCTGGAAGAAGTCCCTGGACTCGCTCGGCTCGGACCAGAGCGGGGCCTCGCCGGTGGCCAGATAGAGCGAGCTGAGCCGCAGAGGCCGATAGTCCTCGGCCCAGGCGGCGCCGAAGCCGAGCCCCCAGATCAGGCCGCAACAGAGCAATATTTTCCACCAGGGCTTGATAACTCTCACCTCACTCGGGGGTAATGTTACACCGGTCATTCGGGAGGGTCAACGAAAAAAGGCGGGAAATGAGTGGTTTAACCCGCTGAACCCTTCGGGGCAGCGCCACCGCGCCACTCGATAAGGGCCTCGATCAGACCGTCCAGGGTGTACTCCCCGGGCTGGACGGCCACCGCCAGCCCCTCCTCCCTGGCCGTCTGGGCCGTGATCGGGCCGATGACGGCCACCTTCACCCTGGCCAGGACCTCGGCCAGGGGCCGGGGGCTGAGGATCCGGGCCAGGTTCCTGACCGTGGACGAGGCGGTGAAGACGGCCAGGTCGATCTCGCCCCGGCCGAGCCGCCGGACCAGGTCCTCCCCGTCGGCCGCGGGGGGCAGGACGCTCCGGTAGGCCGCGACCACCTCCACCCGGCCGCCCCTGGCCGAGAGCTCCTCGGGCAGCACCTCCCTGGCCTCGGCCGCCCGGGCCAGGAGAAAGCGGGCCCCCCGGCCGGCCTCGCCGGCCAGGGCCTCGACCACGCCCTCGGCCCGGTACTCGGCCGGGACCAGGTCCGGCCTGAAGCCGCGGGCCTCCAGGGCCCGGGCCGTGCCCGGCCCGATGGCGCAGAGCTTCAGGCCGCCCAGGGCCCTGACGTCGCGGCCTGACCGGGCCAGGTAGCGGAAGAAGAACTCGACCCCGTTGGCCGAGGTGAAGATGAGCCAGTCAAATTCGGAGAGCCTGGCCAGAGCGGCCAGGAGGGGCCCGGGATCCTCGGGCTCGACCAGGGCGATGGTCGGGAAGAGGAGCGGCTCGGCCCCCAGCTCCTCGAGGCGCCCGGCCAGAACCGAGGCCCCTTCCCGGGCCCGGGTGACCAGGACCCTCAGCCCCCAGAGCGGCCGCTTCTCCAGCCAGGCCAATTCTTGGCGCAGGCCGACCACGCTGCCCACCACCAGCACGGCCGGCGCGCCCAGCCCGGCCGCCTTGACCTCGTCGGCCACCCTGCTAAGGCTGCTGACCAGGGTCCGCTGCCTGGGGGTGGCCCCCCACTCGATCACCGCCGCCGGCGTCTCGGGCTTGAGGCCGCCCTCGATGAGGGCCCGGGCGTTGGCGGCCAGCTTCTTCATGCCCATCAGAAAGACCAGGGTCCCGCCGGTCCGGGCCAGGGCCGGCCAGTTCAGCTTCGAGTCGGCCTTGGTCGGATCCTCGTGGCCGGTGGCCAGGGTGACCACCGAGTTGTGGGCCCGGTGGGTCAGGGGAATCCCGGCGCAGGCCGGCGCGGCCAGGGCCGCCGAGACGCCGGGCACGACCTCGAACTCCAGCCCGGCCTCGACCAGGGCCTGGGCCTCCTCGCCGCCCCGGCCGAAGACGAAGGGATCGCCGCCCTTGAGCCGGGCCACCTCCAGGCCGGCCTGGGCCTTGGCCACCAGGAGGCGGTTGATCTCCTCCTGGGGCAGGGCGTGGGCCCCGGCCCGCTTGCCCACGTAGATCAGCTCGGCCCCGGGCCCGGCCAGTTCCAGCAGCCTGGGGTTGGCCAGGAAGTCGTAGACCACCACCCCGGCCCGGCCCAACAGCTCGGCCCCCCGCCGGGTCAGCAGGCCGGGGTCGCCGGGACCGGCGCCGATCAGGTAGACCCGGCCGGGACGGCTCATCGGGCGTAGACCTCGGCCAGAATGGCCCGGCCGCCCAGACCCAGGATCTCGTCGGCCAGGGCGCGGCCAAGTTCCTCGGCCTCCCCGGCCGGGCCGGTCAGGCGGCGGCGGATGAGGGGCCGGCCGTCCAGGCCGGCCACCAGGCCCTCGACGGTCAGCCCGCTTCGGCCCAGCCGGGCCAGACAGGCGATGGGCACCTGGCAGCCCCCCTCCAGCCGGGCCAGAAAGCCCCGCTCGGCCCTGACCTCGACGGCGGCGGCCTCGTCGTTGAGCCGCCCCAGGAGGCCGGCCGCTTGCGGCTCGGCCAGGGCGCACTCCAGGCCCAGGGCGCCCTGGCCCACGGCCGGGAGCATGACCTCGGGCTCGAGGTAATGGCTGATGGCCTCCTCCCGGCCCAGGCGCTTGAGCCCGGCCGCGGCCATGATCAGGGCCTCGAACTGGCCCTGGGCCAGCTTGTTGAGCCGGGTGTCCACGTTGCCCCGGATCGAGGCCACCTCCAGATCAGGCCTCATTGCCAGGACCTGGGCCCGCCGCCTCAGGCTGGAGGTGCCCACCCTGGCCCCGGGCCTGAGATCCATGAGGCCCCTGTCCGAGCGCGAGACCAGGACGTCGCGGCAGTCCTCGCGGACGGGCACGGCGGCCAGATGGAGGCCAGGGGGGATGTCCACGGGCAGGTCCTTGATGGAGTGGACCGCGGCCTGGGCCCGCCCGGCCAGGACGGCCTCCTCGATCTCCTTGACGAAGAGCCCCTTGCCGCCGATCTGGGCCAGGGGCGCGTCCAGGATCTTGTCCCCGGTGGTCTTGATGACCAGCAGCTCGACGGCGCGCTCCGGTGTGAGCCGCCTCAGCCCCTCCCTGACCTGCTCGGCCTGGACCAGGGCCAGTTTGGAGCCGCGGGTGGCGATGACAAACCTGTCGGCCAGTCCCTCCTCCTTGCGGAAAAAGGCAAGGCCCCCGGCCTTGCCCGGACGGCCTCGGCCCGGCCGAGGCTCAGTGGCAGGAAGAGCAGCTGGTGGCGCTGCAGCCCGAGCAGGACGAGCCCTTGGAGCTGGAAAAGCCGGAATCAGTCCCCTTGTGGCTGAAGGTGGACATGCTCCGCCTCAGGTCGCGGGACTCGCACTTGGGGCAGCAGATCTCGTCGCCGCCCAGGACCAGCTTCTCGAAGCCCTGGCCGCAGGAATTGCAGACGTATTCGTAGATCGGCATGAACCGCTCCTCGCTCTCTGGAGAGGAATATAAGCCCGCCCTCAGGCCTTTTCAACCCTGATCCGGGCCTGGGAGCCCAGCGAAGACAGGCTGGACAGGTCGCCCCTGACCCGGCCGAAGGGATTGACCGGACTGGCCGCCCTGATCTCGTCGCTTAAGCTTACCGGGGTCGGCCCCCAGAAGAGGCAGAAGGCCCGGCCCACCGGCCAGTAGCCCAGTTCCCCGGCCTCGACCACCTCCCGGGCCCCGGGCTCCGGCCCGGCCTCGACCGGGATGGTGAAGTAGAACTCGTCGCCCCAGCGCGCCGCCAGTCCCTCCAGGGGCAGGGCGGCGGCGATGAGGGCGGCCGTAGCCGAGTCGTTCAGCTCGCCCCTGAGCTCCACCCCGGCCACTTTAAGGACGATGGCCTGCCCCATCTCAACCCTCCAGGCTCTCCAGCCAGCCGGCCGCCAGCAGGGGGAACATGATCTCGTGGTGGCCGGTCAGGGCGTAGCCCCGGCCGCCCAGGCTGGTCGGGCGCTGGACCACGTTGGTCAGGGGCCGGTAGTGCCTGATGAAGTCCAGGTCGACCGTGGTGATCTCGGCCACGCGGTGGCCCAGGTTCCGGGCCAGGGTGACGGCCTTGAGGAAGACCTCGGGCAGGATCACGGCCGAACCCAGGTTGAGGTAGACCCCGCCCTCCAGGCCGGCCACCAGGCCGGCCAGGGTCAGGAAGTCCCGGTGCGAGCCCAGGCCGGTGGCCGCCGGGTCCACGTCCGGGTGGAGGTGGATGATGTCCGTGCCCAGGGCCACGTGAACCGTGGCCGGCACTGAGTTCTCGTAGGCCGCGGCCAGGAGGCTCATCTCCAGGTGCTCGGGCCGGGTCTGGCTCAGCCACTTGCCCACGGCCGCGCCCAGCCCCAGGCCCTCGGCCACGCCGCGGTTGATGGCCCGGTTGATCTCCTGGCCGGTCTGGCGGGCCATGCCGAAACGGCCGGTTTTGATCTCCTCGGCCACCTCCTCCGAGGTCCGGCCGATCAGGGCCAGCTCGCAGTCGTGGATGATCCCGGCCCCGTTGAGGGCCAGGCCGGCCAGGAGCCCCCGGCGGATCAGGTCGATGATCAGGGGCGAGAGGCCCAGCTTGATCGGGTGGGCGCCCAGGCCCAGGATGACGCTCCGGCCCTGCCGGCTGGCCTGGCTCAGGGCGGCGACGACCGCTCCGAAGTCGCGGGCGGCCAGAACGTCGGGCAGGCCGGCCAGGAACTGGCTCAGCCGGCCGCCCGGCCGCCAGGGCCGGGCCGACTGGGCGGCGTCGACCTTGGAGGTCCGCCGCCGCAGGTCGTGGGTCTTGATCTTGGCCAGGTCGATCTGGATCGGCTCAGCCAACTTGGTTCCCCGGCGAGACGAAGAGAAGGTCGTCGATCAGCTCGCAGAGCAGGTGGAGGGCGACCAGGTGGACCTCCTGGATGAAGGGCGTCTCATCGCTGGGCACGATCAGGGCCAGATCCACCTCCTGGGCCAAAGGCCCGCCGTCGCCGCCGGTCAGGCCCAGGTTGATCAGGCCCAGGGCCCGAGCCTCCCTGACCGCGGCCAGGACGTTGGCCGAGCGGCCGGAGGTGGAGATGGCCAGAGCCACGTCGCCGGGCCGGCCCAGAGCCTTTATCTGCTTGCTGAATATTTCATTAAAGCTGTAGTCGTTGCCCACGCTGGTCAGGATGGAGGTGTCCGTGGTCAGGGCCACGGCCGGCAGGGGCGGCCGCTCCAGGCGGAAGCGATTGACCAGTTCGGCGGCCAGGTGCTGGGCCTCGGCCGCCGAGCCGCCGTTGCCGAAGACGAGGAGCTTGTGGCCCTGGTTGAAGGCGTTGCTGATCCATCTAGCTGACGTGATTAGATTATCGGTCTGAGTGACCCGGAAGCGGTCCTGGACCTCGGCGCTCCGCCTGAACCAATTTTCGACCACCTCGACCATGACCTATCTCGCTAATTCACGCCGTGAGCGGATTTAAGGGCTTGACTTTTGATTTTGACAGTTCCTAATATACCCACAACCCCTTGTCAATGCTAATCGCCTGCCTTTGGGGGCTGGGGCAGGGATTAACGGGGTGGCACGGGTCGGAGGACCTGGGGTCTGGTTAAAGAGTTTTCTACGTTCCAACATCAAAGGGGGAGTCAGATGACCAAAGCGGATCTGGTGGCCAACATCGCCCAGGGGGCTAAACTGACCAAAGCCGACGCCGAGCGGGCTCTCAACGCCTTCCTGGCCCAGGTGACCAAGGCCCTCAAGGGGTCGGGCAAGCTGACGCTGACCGGCTTCGGGACCTTCAGCGTCGTCACCCGCAAGGCCAGGACTGGTCGCAATCCGCAGACTGGCGCCACCATTCAGATCAAGCCGAGCAAAACTGTCAGGTTCAAGCCGGGCAAGGGCCTCAAGGACGCCATCTAGCTCGGGCACGCAATCGGCGCTGGCTTAGTTCTCTTATCTTCCAGGGGGGCCGCCAGCCCAGGTGCTGGGCTAGCGGCCCGTCTGTCTTCGCTCCCAGCCGCCAGGACGGCCGATGGGGGCGGCTCTAAATCCTTTCAAAGGCCAGGGCGGCGAAGCTGACGCTTCCCCGCCCCTTCTCGTCCAGCCAGGCGTCCCAGCCTAAAAGCCGGCCCTTCACCGGACCCATGATCCTCAGTCCGGCGTAAATGGGCGCCAGACCGCAGATGTTGCGCCGGTCGCGCTCGGCGGCCACCGAGGCGTAAAACCCGGCCGCGTCCCCCTCGGCGGCCCTGTCCAGAAGGGCCAGGTCCTGCTCCTTGAGGCGGACCAGATCGCTCCGGCTGACCGGCTGGGACTGGCCGAACTGGGGGCCGATGTGGGCCAGGTCGGCCCCCATGACCACCAGGGCCTCCTCCTGTGCGGCGATCTCGACCAGGACGGCCAGGAACTCCTCGGCCGCCTCGTCCAGGCCCGGCGAGGGCGCGCCCTGGCTGGCCTCGGCCAGACCGCCGCAGAGGACGGGCAGGATGGGCACCTCGGGCCCGAGGAGGTGCTGGAGAAAGACGACCTGGAACTCGAGGCTGTGCTCGTCGCGGTGGACCAGGGCCTCCCGGCTGAAGCGGCCGCCGGCCAGGGCGGCCAGCCGGTTGGCCGGCGCGCTTCTGGTTCTGGCCCGGCCCAGGGGCGTCTCGAAGTCCTTGGCCAGGACCACGTAACGCTCCCGGGTGGGCTGGTGACAGGTGCCCAGGGCCAGGCAGAGCCGGCCGCTCTCCCGGGGCAGGACCTGGTAGGCCTCGGCGTAGACCCGCGCCCCCCTGGCGAAGTCGATGTGGGGGGCGATGAGACCGGTCAGGCCCTGGATCGGCTCTGGTCGGGCCTGGGCCAGGATGCTCTCCAGCAGGGCCTTCAACTCTCCGGCCTGGGCCGGGTAGCTCACCCCGGCGTGGCTGGCCGGCCGGCATTCGGCCCGCTCGAACTCCGCCCCGGCCTGGGCCAGGTGGGCCTCAAAGCGCTCGCTCTCCAGGAGCAGGCTCTCGTCCAGGCGGGCCAGGACGGCCTCGATCTCCTCGCTGAAGACCAGCCGGCCCAGTTGTCTCTGGAGAAAGACCTGGAGATCCCTTAAGCAGGTCCGGCCGTCCAACAGGCTCAGGATCAGATAGGCCTCCGGTCTGAGCAGGAGCGGGCCGGCGATAATGCCCAGGGGGTCCTTGACCAGGATGAGGGTCTGGCCCTCGGCCCTGACCGGCTGGGCGCTGAGCGCCCTGGCCCTGGGCAGAGGGGTCTCGGCCACGGCCGGGCTCAGGCCTCGGGCTCGGCGGCCTCGGCCGCCCGGGCCTCCAGGGCGGCCCTGAGGCGTTCCAGCTCGGCCGAGAGAGCCTCGTCGTGGGGGGCCAGCCCGGACGCCTCGCTCAGGGCGGCCTCGGCCTCCTCGAGCTTGCCCAGCCGTTCCAGGGCCAGGCCCAGGCCCTGGAGCAGCTCCGGGTCGCGCTCCCCCCTGGTCAGGGCCGTCTGGAACTCATTGAGGGCCTCCTCGGCCCGGCCGTTCAGGAGGAGGACCCAGCCCAGCCTCATCCTGAAGAACCAGTCCTCGGGCTTCAGCTCCACAGCCTGCCGGGTCAGGGAGAGGGCGATCTCGCGGTCCCTGGTCCGGTCCTTGTAGAGCCAGCCCAGCCAGCAGAGCGAGGCCGCGTCCATGGGGTTGGCCTTGACCGCGGCCTTGAACTGGCGCATGGCCTCGTCCAGCTTGCCCGCTCGGGCCAGGGCCTCGCCCAGCCAGCGGTGGACCACCGGCCGGGACTCGGCCAGCCCGGCCGCCCGGCCGAGCGATTGGCTGGCCTTGAGGGGCTGGTCCTGATCCAGGTAGAGCTGGCCCAGGGCGAAGAGAACGGCGAAGTCCTGGTCGTTGAGCCGGCCGGCCCTCTCCAGGGCCTGCCGGGCCTCCTCCAGCCGGCCCAGCCGCCGCCTGACCAGGCCCAGGTTGTACCAGGCCATGAAGTCCTCGGGCCCCCGCTGGGCCACTCGTTCGAAGAGACGGCAGGCCTCCTCCAGCCGGCCCTGCTGCCCGTAGGCCACGCCCAGGGAGTTGAGGACGTTGAGGTTGTCCGGGTCAACGGCCAGGGCCCGCTCGTACTCGCTCACCGCCCCCTTGAGGTCGCCCCGGTGATAGAGCCGGTCGCCCGAGACGTTGAGCGAGACGGCATTGAACAGGACCACCGGCTCGGCCTGGGGGAAGGAGGCGTGATCCAGGGCCTTGAAGGCCCGCTCGACGGCCTCGGCCGGCGGTGTCTCCAGGAAGGGGTGCCTGGCCAGGCCCACGGACAGGGACTGCTCCAGCTCCCGCTCGGCCGTCTCCCTCAGCCGCCGTCCCAGCTCCAGGGCCGCCTCGTCATCCAGCCCGGCCCTGAAGAAGGCCACGGCGTCCACCCCGGCCCGGCCCATGGCCGCCGGCTTCAGGAGAGGCTCGCCCAGGGCGGCCAGGCGGGTCAGGAGCCGGTCCGACTCCTTCTGGCCGACCAGGGCCCGGCGGGCAACCAGGCCGTCGATGCGGGCCAGGATGACCAGGAACGGCTGGCCGGCCTCGGCCAGGCCCTGGCTCAAGAGGGGCAGGGAGCGGGAGCTGACCAGGCCGGTGGCCTGATCGAGGACGACCTTGAGCTCCCGGCCCTTGAGCTCGATGACCCGCTCGTCGGCCGCCCGGAGCTTGAGCGCCCCGGTCTCCTCGGCCAGGACCAGGCCGTCGCCCACCTGGACTGGGAAGCGCGGGTCCTCCAGGGCGCTGATCTCGGCCGTGGCCTGCTCGTGGTTGACCGAGAGGAGGGTCAGCTCGGCCTTGTACACGGGCGAGGCCTGCTCGGAGAGGTGGAGGACGTAGTAGCGCGCCCCCTCCTCCACCCCCAGGCTCCGCCCCAGGTTGACCACCACCCGGCCCAGGGGCAGGACCTCGATCACCTTGCCCAGCCGGCGCCTGACCTCGGCCGGCGAGAGAAAGCTGCCCGGACCCAGGGCCGCGGCCTGATCCAGGGCCCGGCCGGCCCGGGCCTCGAGCTCGCGGGCCAGATCCTCGACCTCGTTCTCCCCCTCCAGCCAGGGCCCGGGCAGGTCTTCGGGGAAGGCGGCCGCGGCCCCGACCAGGGCCAGGTTGACCTTCTCGCCGTCAAGGGTCTGGACCGGCTTGAGCCCGGCGGCCCACTCGGCCAGCTTGAGCCGGGCCGCCTCGGCCGAGAGGCCCGGCTCCAGCCAGGCGAAGACGAACTCGCCCATCCGGGCCGGGCAGCCGCTCCGGCCGGCCGCCGCGATCAGCTCCTCGGCCAGGCGCCGGTGGATCAGCCTCAGGAAGCGGCGGCCGTGGGCCTGGATGAGGGGCTCGGTCTCGATCTGCTTGACCAGGATCAGGGCCACGTCCGGCCGGGCCGCGGCCTCCTCGGCCACCTCCAGCCGCGGCGCGGCCTGGCCGAGGCGCTCCACGGCCGACTTGAGCAGGCGGCCCAGCTCCTCCAGGAGCTTGAGGCGGCTGAACAGCCCGGTCACCGGGTCCAGGACCAGGGCCTGGCCCAGGAGGAACTTCTCCAGGGACAGCCGGGCCAGGCGGCTCAGGAACGGCCCCAGCTGGCTGAGCCGGTCCAGGCCGTTGACCGCCTCCAGCCGGGCCACGGCCCTGACCTGGCCCTCGGCCGAGAGGGGCAGGAAGACCCGCTTGCGCTCGAAGTCGAAGACCGGCCGGCCGGTGATGAAGGCCTGGGAGGCCGGCGGCTCGTCGCAGGTCTCCCGGGTGATGAGCATGATCGACTCGTAGGCCGCCAGGCCGGCCAGGTCCTCCTCCAGGTCCCGGGTCAGGCGGGCCAGGTCGTTCTGGGTCAAGGTCGGGGGGAGCTTCATGCCCGGTCCTCCTGACTGGGTTGGGACCGGTCGGCCAGGATGGCGGCCAGGGCCCGGCCGATGACCGCCCCGTCCCCGGGCAGCAGGGTCCGGGGGTCCAGCAGGAACCAGTCCTGCTCGATCCGGCCGATGACCGGGATGGGGCTCCGCCGGAAGGCCTCCTCCAGCCGGGCGGCCGACCAGCCCTTGACCTTGAGCCCGACCAGCCGGGTGGGCAGGACCTGGAGGGGCAGGGCCCCGCCGCCGACCTGGGAGGAGCCCTTGAGGAGCCTCAGCTCCAGGTCCGGGCCGCCGACCCGCCTGAGGGCCTGACCCAGGCGCTCGGCCCGCGAGTCCAGGGTCTTCTGGCTCAGGGTCAGGAGCCGCAGGGTCGGGATCTCCCTGAGGGCCAGGCGCTCGTCCCGGTAGAGGCGCAGGGTCGCCTCCAGGGCGGCCAGGGTCATCTTGTCGATCCTGACGGCCCGGTTGAGCGGGTTGTGCTGGATCTGGGCGATCAGCTCCCGCCGGCCCAGGATCAGGCCGGCCTGGGGCCCGCCCAGGAGCTTGTCCCCGGAAAAGGTGACCAGGTCGGCGCCCTGGGCCAGGGACTCGGCCACGGTCGGCTCCTTGATGAGCCCCCTGCCGGAGAGGTCCAACAGGCAGCCCGAGCCCAGGTCCTCCATGACCCAGAGGGCCCGCTTGCGGGCCAGGGCGGCCATCTCGCTCAGGGGCACGACCTCCTGGAAGCCGATCATGGCGAAGTTGGACTGGTGGACCTTGAGCAGCCCGGCCGTGTTGGGGCCGATGGCCGTCTCGTAGTCCCTCAGGTGGGTCTTGTTGGTCGTGCCCACCTCCCGGAGCAGGGCCCCGGAGCGGGCCATGACCTCGGGGATGCGAAACGAGCCGCCGATCTCGACCAGCTGGCCCCGGGAGACGATCACCTCGGCGCCCTGGGCCAGGCTGTTGAGGCAGACCAGGACCGCGGCGGCGTTGTTGTTGACCACCAGGGCGGCCTCGGCCCCGGTCAGCTCCCGGAGCAGGCCGACCACGTGGCTGTAGCGGGAGCCGCGCCGGCCCTGGTCCAGGTCGAACTCCAGGTTGGTGTAGGCCTCGGAGAACTCGACCACGGCCTCCAGGGCGGCCCGGGCCAGCAGGGAGCGGCCTAGGTTGGTGTGGATGACCACCCCGGTGGCGTTGACCACCCGCCGGAAGTGGGGCCGCTCCAGTTCGGCCACCAGCCGGCCGACCCGGCCGGCGATGGCCTCCAGGCCGGCCTCGACCGGCCGGCCGGCCCGGATCAGCCGGCGGGCCTCCTCGATGGCCTGGCGGACGGCCCGCTTGACCAGGGGCCTGGGCGCGGCCAGGGCAGCCACGGCCGGGGCCCGCAGCACCGCCTCCACGGCGGGCAGGTCCTTGAGGAGACGCTGGAGGGACGCGCTCTGCTCGGCCATTGCTCGGCTCTCACTCCCGGAGCGGCCCTTCGGGGGCCGGTGAATAATCCTGTGGCCCCTGGGCCGCCCTTCTGTTAGACTTAACCCATGTTCGGCCTGGGCGCCACGGAATTACTGATCATCCTGCTGATCGGCCTCCTCTTCTTCGGGGCCAAGCGGCTGCCCGAGATCGGCCGGGCCCTGGGTCGGGCCCGCCGGGAATTCGGCCAATCCAGCCAGGGTGAATCCGCGGCCAAGGCCCCTGACCAGGCCGGCGCCCCGGGCAAGTCCTCCGCGCCGGAGGACGGCGGCCTGGAGGCGGAGATCAAGGACCAGCTTCTCTCCCGCGTGCCCGGCCTGGGCCGGATCAACCGGCTCAAGAAAACCTTGGACAAGGCCGGCCGGGTGGTCGATTCCCTGGACAAGAAGTCTTAAGCCCGCTCTATCTCCTCCCAGAGAGCCTCCATCTCGACCGGGTCCAGGCGGCTCAAGAAGACCTTGGACAAGGCCGGCCGGGTGGTCGATTCCCTGGACAAGAAAACTTAAGCCCGCTTTATCTCCTCCCAGAGGGCGTCCATCTCGACCGGGTCCAGGCGGCTCAGCTCCAGCCCCCGCTCCCGGCAGGCCCGCTCCAGGGCCCGGAAGCGGTCCTCGAACTTGCGGTTTGCCGCCTGGAGCACCTCCTCGCCGTTGAAGCCCAGCTGCCGGCTCAGGTTGCTCAGGGCGAAGAAAAGATCCCCCAGCTCCTCGGCCGCCGCCTCGGCCTGGCCGCGGTCCAGGGCCGACCGCAGCTCGGCCAGCTCCTCGTCGACCTTGTCCAGGACCTGGACCGGCCCGGGCCAGTCAAAGCCGACCTGACCCGCCCGCTGGCCCAGGCGGTGGGCCCTCAGCAGGGCCGGCAGGGCCCGGGGCACTCCGGCCAGGGCCGAGCCGGCCTCGACCCCCCGCTCGGCCTCCTTGAGGCGGGGCCAGTTGGCCTTGACCTCTTCGGCCGTCTCCAGCCTGGCCCCGCCGAAGACGTGGGGGTGGCGGCCGATCATCTTCTCGGCCGCCCGGCCGGCGGCCTGATCCAGATCGAAGAGACCCGCCTCGGCGTAAAGGCGGCAGAGGAAGACCACCTGGAAGAGCACGTCGCCCAGTTCCTCCATGGCCGCCCCGGCGTCGCCGGTGCTGATGGCCTCGGCCGCCTCGAAGCTCTCCTCGACGAGATAGCTGGCCGTGCTGGCCGGGGTCTGCTTCTGGTCCCAGGGGCAGCCGCCCGGGCCCCTGAGCCGCCGGACCAGCTCGTCCAGAGCCTTAATTTTTTCGCTCACTGGACTTAGGGCCGCTCTGGGGTTTCTTGAAGAGCTGGATCTTGCGCTCGGCCAGGGACTTCTGGAAGCTCTCGGGCAGCCGATTGCGGCCCCATTCGGCCGCCCGCCAGGCCAGAGGGGCCAGCCTGGACTTGGCCAGAATGGGGCTCTTCGGGGCCAGGGCGTGGCTCAGGATGACCACCCCGATCACGACCACCAGGACCGCCTTGGCCGCGCCCAGGAGCAGACCCAGGGCCTTGTTCAGGTCGCTGGCCGGGCCGGAGGCGACGATGCGGGAGAGCTGGGCCCCGACGATGGAGGCCAGCAGCCAGGTGACCAGGAACAGCAGGGCGAACCCGGCCAGGGGCAGATATTCGGAGGGCCCGAAGGCCTGCTCCAAGAGCCGGCCGGCCTGGGTGTAGAATCTGGCCCCGACGACCAGGCCCAGGATCAGTCCGCCCAGGGAAGCGACCTCGCGGATCATGCCCCGCAGGTAGCCCCTGGCGATGACGATCAAGGCCACGACGACGATGGCTATGTCCAGGACATTCACCCGGTAATCTCGACAACTTTATTCACCTGGATAACAGAATTGCGCTCGGCCAGTCAAGACGCCCGCCGGGACGGCCCCCGGCCCGCCTTGTCATCGATCCGGCCTTGTGCTAAAGAGGTAGGATCGGAACCCGATCAAGGCATCATGGAAATCGTTAACCAGACTCTAACGCTGGCCACCAGCGCCGAGACGGATCTGATTGATCTGACCGGCCGGGTGAGCGAGGTTGTCGCCTCTTCGGGGCTCAATCAGGGGCAGGTTCTCGTCTTCGTGCCCGGCTCCACCGCCGCCCTGACCACCATCGAGTACGAGAGCGGCGCCCTGGCCGATCTGGCCGCGGCCATCGAGCGCCTGGCCCCCCGCTCCATCGACTACGCCCACGACGCCCGCTGGGGCGACGGCAACGGTTATTCCCACGTCCGGGCGGCCCTGCTCAAGCCTTCGCTGACCGTGCCCCTGATCGACGGCCGGCTGGCCCTGGGCGCCTGGCAACAGTTGGTCCTGCTTGATTTCGACAACCGTCCCCGACAGAGGCGGATTCTGGTCCAGATCATCGGCCGCTGACTGGGGGTCTTGTGGTTGAACCCGGGCGCCAAGGCGCAGAGCCATCCGCCCGTCCAGAAATTAAGTCCGGGCCGGCTGAGGCGGCCGGCCAGGTCGAGGGGCGGCTGACCCTGGCCGACAATGACCTGGCCCGCTCGCTCTTTGGTCCGGGCAACAGCCACCTCAGCCTCCTCCACAAGCTCGTCGGGGCCAAGGTCCACGTCCGGGGCGGCCAGGTCAGGGTCGTCGGCGACCAGGCCCAGGTCGACCTGACCGTGCTCATCCTGCGGCAGCTCTACGACCTCCTGGCCGAGGGCTACCCCCTCTACGCCAACGACGTGGAGTTCGCGGCCAGAATCCTGAGCCACGACGACAAGGCCAAGCTGAAGAGCATCTTCCTGGACAACGTCTTCATCTCCTCCAAGAAGAGAAACATCACCCCCAAGTCGGTGGCCCAGAAATTCTACATCGAGGCCATCCGCCACCACGATCTGGTCTTCGGCATCGGCCCGGCCGGCACGGGCAAGACCTATCTGGCCATGGCCATGGCCGTGGCCGCCCTGACCGGGGGCCAGGCCCGGCGCATCATCCTGACCCGTCCGGCCGTCGAGGCCGGGGAGAAGCTGGGCTTCCTGCCCGGCGACCTCTACGAGAAGGTCAACCCCTACCTGAGGCCGCTTTACGACGCCCTGCACGACATGCTCGATTTCGAACGGGCCTCGGGCCTGGTCTCCAAGGGGATCATCGAGGTGGCCCCCTTGGCCTTCATGCGCGGCCGGACCCTGAACGACGCCTTCGTTATCCTGGACGAGGCCCAGAACACGACCGGCGAACAGATGAAGATGTTCCTGACCCGGATGGGTTTCTCCTCCAAGTGCGTCGTCACCGGCGACGTCACCCAGATCGACCTGCCGCCCGACCAGCGCTGCGGCCTGCTTGAGGCGGAGCGGATTCTCAAGGGCGTGGAAGGCATCAACTTCGTCTACTTCACCCACCGCGACGTCATCCGTCACCCCCTGGTGCAAAAGATAATCTCGGCCTACGACCGCGCCGAGGCGGAGGTTCGCCGGACCAGGCCGGCCCGAGGCGAGAGGGCGCCGGATTTGACCGGGGAGGCCCGAGATGGCTGAGAACCAGACCAATGGTCCCGGCCGCGAGGCTAAGAAAGCCAGGACCGGCCCCCGGGCCTGGCTCGGACTGAAAAAGCGCGGCGAGACCGCCAAGGGCAACAAGAAGTCCCGCCGCCTGGCCGTGCGCCTCAAGACCTGGCTGGCCTGGCCCCTGGAGTCCGGCCCGGCCCAGCGCTGGCTGGCCATCATCCTCCTTTCGGCCGTGGTGGCGGTTCTTCTATTCCCCTCGATCCTGGAGAAGACGGTCAGCTACAAGGTCGGGGACGTGGTCGAGCGGGACATCAAGGCCTCCCGGACCTACCTCATCGAGGACACCGCCTCCACCGAGAAGCGCCGGCGCCGGGCCGCGGCCATGGTGCCGCCGGTCTACGACCTGGACGACAAGCTGATGGAGACCCTCCGCCAGCGCGTGGCCGACGCCTTCGAGGCCGGCCGGCGTGAGACGCCGGCCGAGGAGTCGGAAAACGTCAAGGCCGAGGTCGAGGCGGCTCTGGGCCTGGAGTTCAAGAAGAAGGACTGGGAGCTGCTCACCCGGATCGGCTTCGGCTGGGAGGTCGAGGACGGGCTGCTCAGCCTGATCTCCAGCGTCATGATCCGCAACCTGGTCCCCAGCCGGGAGCTGCTCCTGGACGATCAGGAGACCGGCATCACCGTCCGCCGCTTGAGCTCCGGCCAGGAGTACACGGTCAAGGACTTCTTCCACTTCCTCGATCTCAACAGCGCCTCCCAGTTCATCAAGACCGAGGCCCTCAACCTCCAGATCGGCCCGCCCCAGATGAGGCGCCTGAGCCAGGCCCTCATGGCCGACATCGCCACCAAGCTGATCAAGTCCAACCTGACCCCCAACCGCCACGAGACCGAGAAGCGCCGGCACGAGGTCGCCGAGGCGGTCAAGCCGGTTTTCACCCAGGTCCGGCGGGGCGAGATGCTCATCCGGGAAGGGGCCAGGGTCAGCCCCCAGGTCCTGCTCCGGCTCAACCGCGAAACCGAGGTCAGGCGCGACGAGCTGGCCTGGATGCGGCTGGGCGGCATGTTCCTGCTCCTGGTGGTCCTGCTGCGCTGCCTTTACGGCTCGGGCGTCTGGAAGGGCCAGGGCGGCCGCCTGAACGGCAAGGACCTCCTCTTCGTCTGCGCCAGCGTGCTGTTCGTCTTCCTCCTGGCCCGGGTCAGCGTGCCCATCATGACCGAGCTGGCCCGGACCTGGCCGCTCCTGGAGGCCAACACCCTGGTGCCGGCCCTGCCCGTGGCCGCGGCGGCCATGCTGGTCGGGCTCATCCTCGGCCTGGAGGCGGCCTTCCTGGTCGGCCTGACCACCTCCTTCCTGGTGGCCCAGCTGACCGAGATGGAGCTGGAGTTCATGGCCCTCTTCATGGCCTCGTCCCTGGTCGGGGCGGCCATGGTCCTGAGCACCCGCAACCGGGGGACCATCGTCCGGGCAGGGCTGGCGGCCGGTCTGGTCAACATGACCATGGTCCTGGCCATCCGGCTCATCCAGACCGAGGTCGTCAGCCTGACCACGCCGGTGGAAATACTGGCCGGTCTGCTGGGCGGCCTCCTCTCGGCCGTCATCGTCACCGGGCTGACCCCCCTGGTCGAGTCTCTTTTCGGTTACGCCACCGACATCAAGCTCCTGGAGCTGGCCAATCTGGACCAGCCCGTCCTCAAGGAGCTCCTCTTCCAGGCCCCGGGCTCCTACCACCACTCCATCGTGGTCGGCAACATGGTCGAGGTCTCGGCCGAGTCCATCGGAGCCAACCCCCTCCTGGCCAAGGTGGCGGCCTACTACCACGACGTGGGCAAGATCAAGAAGCCGCTCTACTTCATCGAGAACCAGGCCAACGGCGAGAACCGGCACGAGAAGCTGGCCCCCTCCATGAGCGCCCTGATCCTCATCGCCCACGTCAAGGACGGGGTCGAGATCGCCCAGCGGGCCAAGCTGGGCCGCTCGATCCAGGACATCATCGCCCAGCATCACGGCACCAGCCTGATCTCCTACTTCTACGACAAGGCCACCAAGGCCAAGGGCGCCAAGGAGCAGGTCAACATCGAGGACTTCCGCTACCCCGGGCCCAAGCCCCAGACCAAGGAGGCCGGGCTGGTCATGCTGGCCGATCAGGTCGAGGCGGCGGCCAAGTCCCTGACCGACCCGACCCCGGCCCGCATCCAGGGTCTGGTCCAGCGGATCATCAACCGGGCCTTCTCGGACGGCCAGCTCTCCGACTGCGAGCTGACCCTCAAGGACCTGAACGCCATCGCCAAGAACTTCAACAAGGTCCTGAGCGGAATCTTCCACCAGCGCGTCCAGTACCCCGAACTCCAGGTCAAGGGCGGAGCCAAGAGGAAGGCCAATGGAGATTCAGCTCCTCAACGAACAGAAGGTCGCCCGGGTCAACCAGAAGCGGATCAGGATGAAGATTCGGACAATCTTAGAAGACTTGGGATTTCCTGAGGCCGAGCTGAGCCTGGTGCTCTGCGACGACGAGACCATCGCCCGGCTAAACGAGCAGTACCTGAACCGCCGGGGCGCGACCAATGTCCTGGCCTTTTCGCAACGGGAGGGCTCCTTCGCCGAGCTCAACCCGGACCTGCTGGGCGACGTGGTCGTCTCGGTTGAGACGGCCAGGCGGGAGGCCCGGGAGGCGGGCAGGAGCCTGGAGTGGGCCCTGGACAGGCTCATCGTCCACGGCCTCCTCCACCTCCTCGGCTACGACCACGAAGCGCCCGGCAGCGACGCCGCGGCCATGGAGGGCAAGGCCGAGGAGCTCCTGGCTCGGCTGAGTCAGATCTGAGGAGGAAGCTGTGGCCGAACTGTCAGTCAATGTGGATCACGTCGCCACCATCAGGCAGGCTCGCCTGATCGACATCCCCGACCCGGCTCAGGCCGCGGTTCTGGCCGAGCTGGCCGGCGCCCGGGGTATCATCTGCCATCTCCGCGAGGACCGGCGCCACGTCAACGACCGGGACTTAAGGGTCCTCAAGGAGGTGGTCAAGACCCGGCTCAACCTGGAGATGGCCGCCACCGAGGAGATCAAGCAGATCGCCCTGGAGGTCAAGCCGGACATGATCACCCTGGTTCCGGAGAAGCGCCAGGAGCTGACCACCGAGGGCGGCCTGGAGGTGGCCAGGGCCAGAAAGAAGCTCGGCCCCTTCATCAGGGAGGTCCAGGCCGGCGGCATTCTGGTCAGCCTGTTCATCGACCCCGACGAGAAGCAGGTCAAGGCCTCGGCCGAGCTGGGCGCGGACTACATCGAGCTGCACACCGGCCACTACGCCGAGGCCAAAAGCGAGGCCGAGGCTCTGGACCGCCTGGCCAAAATCGTCGATATGTCAGAGTTGGGGCGGGAGCTGGACCTGAGGGTCCACGCCGGCCACGGCCTGAATTACCGCAACATCCACCGCTTCGCCGACTGCCCGGCCATCGAGGAGTACTCCATCGGCCACGCCATCATCGCCCGGGCGGTTCTGGTGGGCCTGGAGCGGGCGGTCATGGAGATGATCGACCTGGTCCGGGACTTCTGAGGTGATCCTGGGCCTGGGCATAGACGTGGCCCCCATCGAGCGGATCGCCCGGAGCCTCAGGCGCTTCGGGACCAGGTTCCAGGGGCGCTGCTTCACCGCCCTGGAGCGGGAAGCCTGCCTGGCCCGCCCCAGACCGGAGCGGGCCTTCGCCCTCCGCTTCGCGGCCAAGGAAGCCTGCTCCAAGGCCCTGGGCCTGGGCATGCGCGGGCTGGCCTGGCGGGAGATGGAGATCCGGCACGCCCCTTCGGGTAAGCCCCACCTGATCCTCCACGGCCGGGCCAAGCGGGCGGCCGAGGCCCTGGGCGTCAAGAGGAGCCTGGTCTCGCTCAGCGACGACGCCGGCCTGGCCGCGGCCGTGGTCGTCCTGGAAGGAGACTGATCGTGCGCCCCCTGGCCACCGCCGAGCAGATGCGCGGCCTGGACCAGCGCGCCATGGCCGAGTTCTCCTTGCCCGGCCTGGTGCTCATGGAGAACGCCGGCCGGGGCATGGCCCGGATCCTGGCCCGGGACCTGCCCCCCCTGGAGGGCAAGCGGGTCGGTATATTCTGCGGCCGGGGCAACAACGGCGGCGACGGCTTCGTCATCGGCCGCTGGCTGGCCCGCTCCGGGGCCCGGATCCGCTTCTTCCTCCTGGCCGACCCGGACCAGATCGGCGGCGACGCCAAAGTAAATCTCGAGGCGGCCCGGGCCCTGGGCCTGCCCTTCAGGACCTGCCTCCGCGAGGCAGATCTGGAGGAGCTGCCGGACGAACTGGCCGGACTGGACCTGATCGTTGACGCCCTCCTGGGCACCGGTCTCAAGTCCGAGGTCAGGGGCCGCTTCCGCCGGGCCATCGAGGCCGTCAACGCCGCGCCCGGCTTCAAGGCGGCCGTGGACGTCCCCTCGGGCCTGGACGCCGACACCGGCCTAGTCAGGGGCCTGGCCGTCAGGGCCGATCTGACGGTCACCTTCGGCCTGGCCAAGCTGGGCCAGGCCCTCTACCCGGGCCTGGACTGCTGCGGCCGGCTGGAGGTACTCGATATATGCCTCCCGGACCGCGCCGTGGCCGAGGCCGGCCTGAGCCATTTCGAGCTGGAGGCGGCCGACGCGGCCCTGTGGTGGCCCCGGCTGGCCGCCGAGGCCCACAAGGGCTCGGCCGGGCACCTGCTCGTCCTGGCCGGCTCGCCGGGCAAGACCGGCGCGGCCTGCCTGACCGCGGCCGGGGCCCTCAGGTCCGGGGCCGGCCTGGTCACCGTGGGCTGCCCCCTCAGTCTCAACCCCATCCTGGAGTCCAAGCTGACCGAGGCCATGACCTGGCCCCTGGCCGAGACCTCGGAGGCGACCCTGGGCCTGGTCTCCCGGGACGGGCTCACGAGTCTGCTGGAGGGCAAGGACGCCCTGGCCGTGGGCCCGGGCCTGAGCACCCACCCCGAGGTGGGCGAGCTCCTGGCCTGGCTCCTGGAGCGCTTCGACGGGCCGATGGTCCTGGACGCCGACGGGCTCAACTTGTTGGCCCAAAAGCCCGAACTGGCCCGCCGGGCCGCCGGACCCCTGATCCTGACCCCCCACCCTGGCGAAATGGCCCGGCTCCTGGGGCTGAGCGCGGCCGAGGTTCAGGCCGACCGCGTCGGCGCGGCCAGGCGGCTGGCCGCCGACTGGGGCCAGGTGGTCGTGCTCAAGGGCGCCCGCAGCGTCGTGGCCAGCCCGGACGGCCGGGTCCTCATCAACCCCACCGGCAACCCGGGCCTGGCCAGCGGCGGCAGCGGCGACGTCCTGACCGGGATTATCGGCGCCCTGCTGGCCCAGGGGGTCAAGCCCCTCGAGGCGGCCGCGGCCGGGGTCTTCGTCCACGGTCTGGCGGCCGATCTCCTGGCCGCGGACCTGGGCGGGCGGGGCTTCCTGGCCGGCCAGGTGGCCGAGGCCGTGCCTCGAGCCGTGGCCTCGCTGACCGACGGGCCCACCGTTGGCGGCTGAGCGCCTGATCCTGGATCTGCCCGGCCCGGAGGAGACAAGACGCCTGGGCCGCCTGATCGGCCTCTCGCTCGCCGGCGGCGAGACCATCGCCCTCAAAGGTGAGCTGGGCGCGGGCAAGACGACCCTGGTCCAGGGGCTGGCCTCGGGCCTGGGCCTGCCCGACGAGACGGCCGTGACCTCGCCCAGCTTCGTCCTGATCGTCAGCCTCGGCGGCGGCCGCCTTGAGCTGAACCACGTCGACCTCTACCGGCTGGACCCGGAGGAGGCGGCCGAACTGGGCCTGGAGGAGCTGACCACCGGCCAGGCGGTCACGGCCGTGGAGTGGGCCGAACGGGCCGAAGAACTGTTGCCCGAAGATCGTTTGGAGATTAATCTCTCCTGGACCGGCCCCACGGACAGGCGGGCGGCCATCGAGGCCAGGGGGGAGCGGTCCAGATCGGCCTGGCTCAGGCTGGCCGGCCGCCTCGAGACCAAGGTAGGCGCTTAGTCAATGGGCTTGATCGTCCAGAAGTTCGGCGGCACCTCGGTGGCCAATCTCGCGCGCATCCGCAACGTCGCCGAGAGAGTCCTCAAGAGCTACTTCCAGGGCCACCAGGTGGTGGTCGTTCTCTCGGCCATGGCCGGCGAGACCGACCGGCTCATCCGCCTGGCCCACGACCTGACCCGGGACCCAGATCCCCGCGAGCTGGACGTGCTCATGGCCACCGGCGAGCAGGTCTCGGTGGCCCTCTTCGCCATGGCCGTCAAGTCCATGGGGGTCCCGGCCTGCTCGCTCCTGGGCCACCAGGCCAAGATCGTCACCGACAAGATATACGGCCGGGCCAGGATAGTGGACGTGGACAACAAGCGTATCACCAGCGAACTGAAGAAGGGGCGCGTCGTGGCCGTGGCCGGCTTCCAGGGGCTGGACAACATGGGCGACATCACCACCCTGGGCCGGGGCGGCTCGGACACCACGGCCGTGGCCCTGGCCGCGGCCCTCAAGGCCGACGTTTGCGAGATCTACACCGACGTGCCGGGCGTCTTCACCACCGACCCCAACCTGGTGCCCAACGCCCGCAAGATGGCCAGGATCTCCTACGAGGAGATGCTCGAGATGGCCGCCCTGGGGGCCAAGGTCCTGGAGACCAGGTCGGTGGAGTTCGCCATGAAGTACAAGGTGCCCATTCACGTCCGCTCCAGCTTCAGCGATGAGGAGGGAACCTACGTGGTCGAAAAAGACGCCAGCATGGAGAAGGTGGTCGTCTCCGGGGTGGCCTACAACAGGAACCAGGCCCGGGTGACCATCAAGGGCGTGCCGGATCAACCCGGCCTGGCCGCCCAGATCTTCGGGCCCATCTCCGATGCCGGCCTGGTGGTTGACGTCATTGTCCAGAACACCTCCGAGGACGGCCTGACCGACGTCACCTTCACCGTGGTCCGGACCGACCTGGACAAGACCCTGAAGCTGGCCAAGGAGACGGCCCGGCGCATCGGGGCCAAGAACGTGGTCGGCGACCCGACCCTGGCCAAGGTGGGCATCGTCGGCGTGGGCATGCAGAACCACGCCGGCGTGGCCTCCAAGATGTTCCGGGCCCTGGCCGAGCACGGCATCAACATCCTGCTCATCACCACCTCGGAGATCAAGGTCTCGGTGGTCATCGACGAGCGCTACACCGAGCTGGCCGTCAGGGCCCTGCACGAGGCCTTCGAGCTGGAGAGCGAGCCGGTGGAGGAGGCTTGAGGCCCCGCCGGCTGACCCCCCGGCAGCAGGGGCGGCTCCTGATCCTCCTCGGCCTGGCCCTGGCCGCGGCTCTCCTGGCCGGACCGGGCTGGGGCGGCCGGACGGGCCGGGAGGGCCTGGGCTGCGGGATCAGACTCAGCGGCCGGGTCGAACGGCCGGGCCTCTACCTCTTCGCCCGGCCGCCCAGCCTGGCCGAGGCCCTGGCCCGGGCCGGCGGTCCCCCGCCGCCGAAGAGCCTGGCCCAGGAGCGGATCTCCGGCCTCTGGCTCGAGGTCGGGGCCGAGGGCATCGGCCGCCGCGACCTGCCCAATCCGGAAAGACTCCTCCTGGGCCTGCCCCTTGACCTCAACTCGGCCTCGGCCGAGGACCTGAGCCTCCTGCCCGGCCTGGGCCCCCGCCTCTCCCGGGCCATCGTCGAACTGAGGGCCCGGCGCGGCCGCTTCGGGCGCCTGGAGGAGCTTCTGGAGGCCCCCGGTCTGGGGCCGGCCACCCTGGCCGAACTGAAGCCCCTGCTCTGCCTGTACCCGCCTGAGGCGTCTTGAGCCGGCGCGATAAAGGAGCTATTCTGTATTCTGAATCAAAACAAGGAGGGGCGACATGCCCGAGAGAATAGGCACCACCGTCACCGAGCACATCCTAACCCACCAGCAGGAGTCGCCCGGGGCCACCGGGGCCCTGACCGCCATTCTCAACGGCCTCATCGTCGCGGCCAAGGTCATCACCCGCGAGGTCCGCAAGGCCGGGCTGGTGGACATCCTGGGCGAGAGCGGCCGGGCCAATGTCCAGGGCGAGGAGGTCAAGAAGCTGGACGACTACGCCCAGGCGGTCATCGTCAGGCGGATGCAGCACTCCGGCCACCTCTGCCTGATGGCCTCCGAGGAGGAGGCCGACCCCATCGAAATCCCGGACAGCTATCCCAAGGGCAACTACGTTCTCATCTTCGACCCCCTGGACGGCTCGTCCAACATTGACGCCAACGTCTCCATCGGGACCATCTTCTCCATCCACCGCCGCGCCCCCGACGGCGAGCCGGGGCTCAAGGACGTGCTCCAGCCCGGCTACAAGCAGGCCGCAGCCGGCTACTTCATCTACGGCTCCTCGACCATGCTGGTCTACACCACCGGCAACGGCGTCACCGGCTTCACCTATGACCCCACGGTGGGCGAATTCCTGCTCTCCCACCCGGAGATCAAGACCCCGGACAGGGGCAAGATCTACTCGGTCAACGAGGCCTACAGCCCCTACTGGGACGCCAGCATGATCAAGTTCCTGGAGCATCTCAAGGATCCGGCCAAGTCGGGCCGGAGCTTCTCGGCCCGCTACATCGGCTCCCTGGTGGCCGACTTCCATCGCAATCTGCTCTACGGCGGCATCTTCATGTACCCGGCCGACACCAAGGACCCCCACAAGCCCCACGGCAAGCTCAGGCTCCTCTGTGAGGCGGCCCCCCTGGCCATGGTCGCCGAGCAGGCCGGCGGCTACGCCTCCAGCGGCACCCAGTCCATCCTGGAGATCGAGCCGACCGAGATGCACCAGCGGGTGCCCCTGTTCATCGGCTCCCGCCGCGACGTGGAGCTGGCCGAGAAGTTCATGAAGGGAGAGATGTAAGACTTGAATGTCCTGGCCCTGGAGACCTCCTGCGACGAGACGGCCGCGGCCGTGGTCGCCGACGGGGTGCGGGTCGTCTCCTCAATCGTCTCCTCGCAGGCCGACCTGCACGGCCCCTTCGGCGGCGTGGTCCCGGAGCTGGCCTCGCGGCATCACCTGGAGAACATCATCCCCGTGCTCCAGGCCGCCCTGGACCGGGCCGGGCTGAGCCTGGACCGGGTCGACGCCCTGGCCGCGACCAGGGGGCCGGGCCTGGTCGGGGCCCTGCTGGTCGGGCTCTCCCTGGCCAAGGCCCTCAGCCTGGCCCTTGATAAGCCCCTGGTGGCCGTGGACCACCTCAAGGCCCACGTGGCCGCGGCCTTCCTGGAGCCGCTCCAGCCGCGGACTCCGGCCGTGGCCCTGGCCGTCTCCGGCGGCCACACCAGCCTCTACCGCCTCGAGGGCTGGCCCGACGGCTTCATACTGTTGGGCCAGACCCTGGACGACGCGGCCGGCGAGGCCTTTGACAAAGTCGGCAAGCTCCTGGGCCTGGCCTATCCGGCCGGCCCGCGCATCGAGCGCCTGGCCGCCCAGGGCCGCGACGGGCTAAACTTTCCCCGGCCGCTCCTGGACGGCTCGCTCAACTTCTCCTTCTCCGGGCTCAAGACCGCGGTCCTGAGCTACACCAAGAGCCACCCGATCCAGGCGCCCGACCAGGCTCCGGGCCCGGGCCAGACCCCCCTGGCCGACGTCTGCGCCTCCTTCCAGGAGGCGGTGGTCGACGTCCTGACGGCCAAGACCCTGGCCGCGGCCGTCCGGGAGAAGACCGACCAGGTTCTCCTGGTGGGCGGGGTGGCGGCCAACGGACGGCTCAGGAATCGCCTGGGGCAGGAACTGGCCGCGGCCGGGATCGAGCTGCTGGTGCCGGCCCCCGAGCTGTGCACCGACAACGCGGCCATGGTCGCCGCGGCCGGTTTTCACGAACTGGCCGCCGGCCGCCTGGCCGGCTGGGAGACCGACGCCGTCTCCAGGCTGAGCTGCGCGGCCGGGACCTGAAAGCCCATGACTTTTCTGAGGCGGCTGGTCCGATACTACTATCTCAAGCTGCTCAGGCTCAGGGAGAACCCCCACAAGATCGCCCTGGGCCTGGCTGTGGGCGTGCTGGTCGGCTTTCTGCCGACCTGGCCCCTCCAGACCGTCCTGGCCGTGGGTCTGGCTATGGCCTTGCGGGGATCCAAGCTGACCGCCGCGGCCGGGGTCTGGATCTCGCCGGCCCCGGCCCTGCCCGCCTTCTACTACGCCGACTTCGTCGTCGGCCGCTGGCTCCTGGGCTGGCAGGTCAAATTCAAGCCCCTGGACTACTCCATCTTCACCCTGCTCGGAGAAGCCCAGAGGACCCTTAAACTCATGTTCGTCGGCGGCCTGCTCATGGGCCTGCCGGCCGCGGCCCTGACCTACCTGATCACCTACCAGATCATTGATCTGGCCCGGAAGAGGAGAAAGGCACGCCGCCTGAAACAGGAAAGCCAGCCCCCCTCTCCGTCCACCGCCTCCTGAGGAAGCACCAGCTCAGGCCCAGGAAGGGCCTGGGCCAGAATTTCCTGATCGAGGCGAGGACGGCCGAGAAGATCGTGGCCGCGGCCGGGATCAGGCCAGGTGAAACCGTGGTCGAGATCGGGCCGGGCCTGGGCGCCCTGACCCTGCCCCTGGCCCAGACCGGCGCCCGGATCATCGCCCTGGAGGCGGACCGGGCCCTGGCCGGGGCCCTCAAGGAGCGCCTGGGCCGCCGGCTCCGGGCCCGGGTGGAGATCGTCGTCGGCGACGCCCTGGCCTTTGATCTGACCGCCCTGGAGCCGGGCGCAGTGGTCGTGGGCAACCTCCCCTACCACATCTCCTCGCCCCTGGTCTTCAAGCTCCTGGCCGCGGACCGGGCCGTGGACCGGGCCGTGCTGACCTTCCAGAAGGAGCTGGCCGACCGCCTCCTCTCTCCGCCGGGCTCCAGAACCTACGGCCTCATTTCGGTCCTGGTCCAGCTCAAGGCCCGCCTGGAGCCGGTCCTGACCCTGCCGCCGGGCGCCTTCCACCCCCGGCCCAAGGTGGCCTCGCGGACGATCAGGTTCTTCTTCAATCAGCCGCCGCCCCTGGACCTGGCTGATGAGGAGGTTTTTTCCAGGCTGGTCCGGGCCGCCTTCGGCCAGCGGCGCAAGACCCTGCGCCAGGCCCTCCTGGGCTCGCCCCTGGGCTTTGACCGTCAGGGGATAGAGGCCGTCTTCGAAGCGGCCGGAATCGCCCCGACCCTGAGGGCGGAGAAGCTCTCGGTCAGCGATTTCATCCGCCTGGCCAACGCCGCGGCCGGAAGAGGCTGAAGCTTCGGGTGGCTGAAATAAGGCGGGGCCGGCTCAGGCCGGCCCCGCCCCTCTTCGGACAATCAGCTCCTCAGCGGTTGACGTTCTCCTCCAGCATCAGGTCCCCGTACTGGTGGAGGTTGCCGTAGAGCTGGCCCCAGGTGCCGTCGGAGCGGCGGTCCTTGGCCACGTAGATGGTGTAGAGGAAGACCTGCCCGCTGTCCCGCTTGGCCGCGGCCTGGGCCGTGACGCTGCGGGTGATGCGGCGGCGCAGGGCCGTCTTGGTCGTGTCGGTGTGCTCGACGACCTCTTCCTCCTTCCAGTCCTCGCTGATGACCGTGGTCCTGAGCACCTTGGCGTCGGGGAAGTCCTTCTGGACCAGGGCCCCGGCCTTGGCCTTGACCTGGTCCATCTCCGGGCCCTTGAACCGGTCGGCGATCATGAAGGTCCGCTCGGCCCTGATCCGGCCGCGCTCGTCGTTCTCCTTGAGCAAGGCCTCCATCTGCTTGTTGAGGCCGGCCAGCCTGGGACTGTCCGCGGGCAGAGCCTGGCCGGCCACGCCGACCATCTTGCGCAGCTCGGCCACGGTCGAGGAGGCCAGTTGGGCCGGCTTCTGGGTCTTGTCCTGGCGCCACTCCGACTTGCCCTCCAGGTACTTCAGCCAGTGGGCCACCTTCTTCTCGACCTCCCCGACCACCATCTCGATGCTTTCATCGTAGGCCTTGGGGAAGTCCTCCAGTCGGCGGGCCAGGTCCTTCTCGACCCGCTCCAGTTCCTCGCTCTTGCCGGCCGAGAAATCAGCCTTCTGGTACTCGTCGAAGGCGGCCTTGGCCTTGTCAAAGGCCTCCTTGCGGCTGATGAGCTCCTTGACGTCGGCCGTGCCGCTGGGGATCAGGTACTTCGTGGCGTCGTAGCCGGGCTGGCCCAGGCCGGTGACAAAGGGCCTCAGCTTGACCAGCCACTCCTCTGACTGCCCGCCCTTCTGCATGCTCTTGGCGTAGTAGGGCTCGAACTTCTGAAGAGTCTCGGCGAGCTTGGCCTCGACCTCCTCCAGCTCCTTGGTCTTGCCGGCCGGGAATTCGGCCTTCTTGTACTCGGCCAAGAGGGCCGAGGCTTCGTCAACCAGGGCCTTGTTCTTCTTCAGCTCCTCGACTCCGGCCTCTTCGCGCATGTTGATGCGCTTGTCGCTGTACTCGTAGACAAAGGGCTTGAGCTTGGCCAGCCACTCTGACGAGGCCCCTTCCCGGGCGGCCTTCTCCTTGGCCGCCTTGTCCTTGGCCGCGGCCTGGGCTCCGGCGGCGGAGTTGGCCTTCTCGGAGACGGCGGTCAGGCGGGCCTTGGCCGCCTCCATCTCCGCGTTGCCGGCCGGGATCTGGTCGCCGTACTTGTCCTCGATCTCCTTCATCACCTTGGAAGCTCTCTCGACCTCGCCCTGGGCCCGCACCGGGTCGTCCTTGCCCAGGTAAGTCTCGGCCCTCTTGAGCGTGTCCTCGAGCTTCTTGAGCCGGCTGGTCACCCCGCCGGGCAGCTTGGCCCCGGCCTCGGCCGCCTTGGTCTCCGGCGCGGCCGGCGCGGCCGGTTTGGCCGCGGCCGGCGCCGCGGGCTGGCTGGGCGGGGCCGGCGCCTCGGCCTTCTCCACCGGCTTGACCGTCTTGCCCAGGCGCTTGGCCAGCTTCCCGTCCAGGTCGTCGAACTTTTTCTGGAGCGTGGCTATCTTGGGATTGTCGGGCGCCTCGGCCTTGAGCTTGTCCAGGAGCTTGCCGGCCTCTTCCAGGTCGCCGGCCGCCCGGGTCGGGTCGGTGGGGATGCGCCGCTGCACGGCGCTGAGGATCTTAGTGATGTCTTTGACCAGGTCATCGGGACCGGCCGCCAGGACCGGTCCGACGAGCTAGAGGGCGGCCAGGGCCGCCAGGATCAGGACGCACTGGCAACGAAACGCTCTGACTGCATTCCGCATGACTGAATCTCCCGATTCTCATAGTTTGAGGTTGAATTGAGACATTGAATCGGCCTCGCTCCCGCGGCTGGCCAACAACCCGGCCTGACCTTATCATGAAATGCTGGCGGTTTGTTCACCTTTTTACTGATATTAGCCGGGCTAGCTTCTGACCAGGGGCGCGCTTCGTCCGCCGCCCCTGGCCAACACGTCTCCGATATCGAAGCCGGCTCTCCGGGCCGCGGCCAGGGTCTGGTCAAACGCACCCGCGGAGACGTGTCCCTTGGGCTCGACCACCAGGAGCCGGCCGCCCGGCCTGAGGGTCGAGTAAACCTCGGCGAAGAAGGCGGCCTGGTCGGGCACCTCGTGGACCACGTGCAGGGCCGCGGCAAAGTCGACCGCGCCGGCCAGGTCCTTAAGGCCCAATTTGTCCTGGCCGGCCAGGCGGAGCTCGATCCGGTCCTTAAGGCCGGCCCGGGCGGCCCGGCGCTCCAGGGTCCGGAGCATCCGCGGCTGGAGGTCCACGGCCACCACCCGACCCCTCGGACCGACCAGGCGGGCCAGGGGCAGGGTGAAGTAGCCCATGGCGCAGCCAGGCTCCAGGACGGTCATGCCCTCCTCGACAAAGGCGGAGAGGAGCTTTTCCGGACGCTCCACCAGCCGGCGCAAAGGATTGATCAGGACGTAGCCCATCCAGAAGGGGCAGACGTGTCTGGCCACGAGAAGGCTCCTCCTTCCGGTCGAGACGGCCGGGGGCCGGAACCGGGTTTCGGGGCGCATCATGCCAGGCTTCGGGCCGGAGAACAAGAGCCCGGCCCAGGGGAAGGGATTGAACGAGCCCGGAAAAGATGTTACTCTCCGGGGCTTCGACAGGGGAGAGGCCATGACCTTTCAGGAAGTGATCCTCAATCTCGAGCGCTACTGGGCCGACCAGGGCTGCCTCATCGTCCAGCCCTACGACCTGGAGGTCGGGGCCGGCACCTTTCATCCGGCCACCACCCTGCGGGCCCTGGGGCCGGAGCCCTGGCGGACGGCCTACGTCCAGCCCTCCCGGCGGCCAACCGACGGCCGCTACGGCGAGAACCCCAACCGGCTCCAGCACTACTACCAGTACCAGGTCCTGCTCAAGCCCTCGCCCCTGAACGTCCAGGAGCTCTACCTGGACTCCCTCAGGGCCCTGGGCCTGGACCCCCTGGACCACGACGTCCGCTTCGTCGAGGACGACTGGGAGTCGCCGACCCTGGGCGCCTGGGGCCTGGGCTGGGAGGTCTGGCTGGACGGGATGGAGATCACCCAGTTCACCTACTTCCAGCAGACCGGCTCCATCGACCTCAAGCCCATCCCGGTCGAACTGACCTACGGCCTGGAGCGGATCGCCATGTACCTCCAGGGGAAGGACAACGTCTACGACCTGGACTGGAACGGCCGGGTGACCTACGGCCAGGTCCACCAGAAGGGCGAGTGGGAGTTCTCGACCTACAACTTCGAGAAGGCCGACGTGGAGACCCTGTCCGGCCTGTTCGGCCTCTATGAGGCCGAGTCGGGCCGCTGCGTCGAGGCCGGCCTGGTCCTGCCGGCCTACGATTACTGCCTCAAGTGCTCCCACGTCTTCAACTTGTTGGACGCCCGGGGGGCCATCAGCGTCACCGAGCGGACCGGCTACATCGGCCGCATCCGCAACCTGGCCCGGGCCGCGGCCCAGGCCTTCCTGGCCCAGCGCCAGGAGATGGGCCACCCCCTGCTGGCCAAGGGAGGCCAGTGATGGCCGGCCGGGACCTGCTCGTCGAGATCGGGATCGAGGAACTGCCGGCTTCCTTCATCCAGCCGGCCCTTGACTTCCTGCCCCGGCGCTTCGAGAACGAACTTGATAACCGGGGAATCGCTCACGGCAGCTTGATCGCTTACGGGACGCCACGGCGGCTGGCCCTGCTAATTGAGTCAGTGGAGTCGAAGGGGCCTGATCGAACCGAGCTGGTCACCGGGCCGCCCAAGCGGGTCGCCTTTGACGACAGCGGTCGGCCGACCAAGGCGGCCCTGGGCTTCGCCAAATCTCAGGGTCTGAACTTCGCCGACCTGAAGGTGGTCCAGACGCCCAAGGGCGAATATATGGCCGCCGAGAAGAGCCTGGCCGGCCAGGAGACCAGGACCGTCCTGGCCGAAGTTCTGCCCAGCGTCGCCTTGTCCATCCCCTTCCCCAAGTCAATGCGCTGGGGCCAGGGCGAGTTCGTCTTCCCCCGGCCGATCCACTGGCTGGTCGTCCTCTTCGGCGACGAGGTGGTCGAGGTCGAGCTGGCCGGGATCAGGAGCGGCCGGGTGACTTACGGCCACCGCTTCATGGCGCCCGAGCCCATCGAGCTCAAGGACCCGGCCGAGTACGCCGAGAGCCTGGCCCGGGCCAGGGTGGTCGTCGAGCCATTAAAGCGCCGGGAGATGACCCTCCGGGCCGCCCGGGAGGCGGCCGCGGCCAAGGGCGGGCGGCTCCTGGAGGACCAGGAGCTGGCCTGGCTCAACGCCAACCTGGTCGAGTTCCCCTCGGCCGTGTGCGGCCGCTTTGACCAGGCCTTCCTGGAGCTGCCCCAGGAAGTGGTCATCACGGCCATGAAGGAGCACCAGAAGTACTTCGCCGTGGTCGACGGCTCAGGGAAACTGATGCCCCTCTTCGTGGCCGTCAACAACACCCTGGCCCGGGACCCGGAGGTGGTCCGGCGGGGTCACGAGAGGGTCCTGAGGGCCCGGCTGGCCGACGCGGCCTTCTTCTTCGACGAGGACGCCAAGGAGAGCTTCGAGGGCCGGGTCGAGGAGCTGAAGCGGATCGTCTATCACCGCAAATTGGGTACTTCTTACGAAAAGGTGGCCCGCTTCGCCTCCCTGACCGCCTGGCTGGCCGAGCGGCTGGCCCCGGAGGCCGAGGAAAAGGCGGTCCGGGCGGCCTGGCTGTCCAAGTGCGACCTGACCACCCTGATGGTCGGCGAGTTCCCCGCCCTCCAGGGCCTGGTCGGCCGGGCCTACGCCCTCAAGGAAGGCCTGGACAGCGCCGTCGCCGAGGCCATCGGCGAGCACTACCTGCCCGTCTCGGGCTCGCCCAACGCCGAACTTCCCGGAACCGCCCCGGGCGCCCTGGTCAGCCTGGCTGACAAGATGGACACCATCGCCGGCCTGTTCGCCATCGACAAGCCCCCCACCGGCGCGGCCGACCCCTTCGGCCTCCGCCGGGCCGCCCTTGGCGTGATCAGGATTCTGATCGAGCGGGTCTGGCGGCCGGGTCTTGAAGGTTTCGCGGGCCAGGCCCTGGAGCTCCTGCCCCCGGACGTCTTCAAGCTGGACAGGGACGAGGCCCGGGCCAGGATCATCGACTTCTTCCGGGCCCGCCTCCTCAACCTCTTCACCGGCCAGGGCTTTGACCACGACGCGGTCGAGGCCGTTCTGGAGATCTACCTGGACGACCCGGCCGCGGCCGCGCCGCGCATCAAGGCCCTCCAGGGCTTCAAGCGCGGCCCCAGCTTCGCCGAGGGGGCCATCGCCTTCAAGCGCCTCTTCAACATCCTCAAGGGCCAAAGCCCGGCCGACCGGGTCAGGGAGGACCTCTTCCAGCAGGCCGAGGAGTCCGAGCTCCTCGGCGCGGCCCGGGCCCTGAGCGCAGAGGTCCGGGAGCTGGCCCGAGACGGCCGCTTCGAGGAGGTCCTGGCCAGGCTAAGCGGGCTCAAGCCCATGGTCGACCGCTTCTTCGATGAGGTCCTGGTCATGGCCGAGGCGGCCGACCTGCGGGCCAACCGCCTGGCCCTGGTGGCCGAGGTGGCCGGCCTGTTCGGGCTGGTGGCCGACTTCTCCCGGCTCCAGACGGGCTGATTTCTGTTCTACATCTTGTACCTCCGGCCGGAGCAAAACACAGCAAGTAGTGCTTTTCCCTTGCCCGGCCGGCCCGATGGTGCTAATCTGCGGGCCTGGAGACCCGCATGCGTCTGACCAGGCTCGACCTCCAGGGCTTCAAGTCCTTCTTCCACCGGACCTCGCTGGCCCTCTCGCCGGGCATCAGCGCCGTGGTCGGCCCCAACGGCTGCGGCAAATCCAACATCGCCGACGCCATCCGCTGGGTCATGGGCGAGCAGAGCCCCAACCGGCTCCGGGGCCGGTCCATGGAAGACATCATCTTCGCCGGTTCCGAGTCCAACCGCTCCTTAGGCATGGCCGAGGTCAGCCTGACCCTGACCCGGACCAACGGCCCCTTCCCCACGCCCTTCAACCACTACCAGGAGCTGACCGTCACCCGACGGCTCTACCGCTCGGGCGAGAGCGAGTACCTGATCAACCGGGTCCCCTGCCGGCTCAAGGACATCCTCCACCTCTTCATGGACACCGGCCTGGGCAACCGGGGCTACGCCATCATCGAGCAGGGCTCCATCAGCCGGGTCATCGACTCCCGGCCCGAGGACCGCCGAGCCTGGATCGAGGAGGCGGCCGGGGTGGTCAAGTTCAAGGCCCAGCGCCAGACCGCCCTGCGCAAGATGGAGGCCACCAGCCACAACCTGGAGCGGGTCCAGGACATCCTGGGCGAGGTGGTCCGCCAGGCGGCCAGTCTCAAGCGCCAGGCCAAGAAGGCCCAGCGCGCCCGCGAGTTCAGGGAGCGGGTCCGCCGGCTGGACCTGGCCCTGGCCGCCCTGAACCACGAGCGCCTGACCCGCCAGCTCGACCAGGAGGAGTCCCTGGAGCGGACCCAGCGCGACCGCCGCGACCTGCTCCTGAACAAAGAGGCGGCCCTGTCCGCGGCCCTGGAGGCCGACCGGCTCAAGCTCAGCCAGCAGGAGCGCGACCTGGCCGACGCCCGGGAGGAGCGCTTCCGTCTGGGAAGCCGGGTCCAGAGCCTGGAGCAGGAGCAGGTCCACCTCCAGGACAGCCGGGCCGCCCTGAAGCGGCGTCAGGAGCAGGACTCCAGCCTCAGGGAGCAGGAGGAGGCCAGCCTGGCCGAGCTCGACCAGGAACTTGAATCTCTCCAGGTCCGCCGGTCCGAGCTGGCCGGAGAGGTCAAGGGACAGCGGGCGGCCGAGAGCCGGCTCCAGGCCGGGCTGGACCAGGCCCAGGCCGAGGCGGCCGCCCGGCGGCGGGCCGTGTCCGAGACCAAGGACCGGCTCATCGACGCCGCGGCCGGCCGGGCCACGGCCAGGAACGCCCTCCTCTCGGCCAGGCAGGGCCTCGATTCCCTGGAGGCCCGCCGCCAGCGCCTGGACCAGCAGGCCGGCCGGGCCGAGCGGGAGCGGGTCGAGCTGGGCGAGGCCCTTGAGCAGGCCCAATCCGGCCTGGACCAGGCCCTGGCCCGCCTGACCGGCTTCAAAGAGGAGCTGATCGGTCTGGCCGGCCAGGAGGAGACTCTAAGCCGGGAGCTGGCCGAAGTCGATGAGGACCTGGCCGCGACCCGCCAGGAGGGCCGGTCCCTGGCCGGGCAGTTGGACGGCCTGGAGGCCCTCAACCGCGATCACGCCGGTCTGGCCGAGGGCGTCAAGGCCCTGCTCGAGGACCCGGACCTGGGCCGGCCCCGGCCCTTCCTGGGGCTCCTGGCCGAGTCCATCCAGGTCGAGGGCGAGCTGGAGGCGGCCGTGGAGGCGGCCCTGGCCGGCGGGGCCGAGCACCTGGCCGCCGAGAGCCAGGACGCGCTCGTCCAGGCCCTGGAGCACCTGGCCCGGGCCGACCTCGGCCGGGCCTCCCTGATGACCGAGGCCCTGCTGAGTGAAACCCCTGAGCCCGAGCCGGCCCCGGCCGAGGCCAGGCTCCTGTCCGAGGCGGTCCAGTTCGTCGGCCCGGCCGCTCCCCTGGGCCGGGCCCTCATCGGGCCCTGCCTCCTGGCCGCTGACCTGCCCGCGGCCCTGCGCGTCTGGCGGGCCGACGCCGGCCGCCGGCCGGTGGTCACCCTGAGCGGCGAGCGGATCGCCCCGCCGGGCGTGGTCAGCGGCGGGGCCAGGCCCCGGCCCGAGGCCTCGCTCCTGGCCCGGCAGCGGAGCATCAGGGAGCTGAGCGAGCGCCTTGAACGCCTCAGGGCCCGGGAGCAGGAACTGGCCCAGGCCCGCCAAGCCGCGGCCGACCGTCTGGCCGGCCTCAAGGACCGGGCCGACCGGCTCAACCAGGCCCGGCGCCAGGCCGAGGCCGAGCAGGTCACGGCCGAGAAGGAGGTCTCGTCCCTGAGCGTCCGCCTGAGGGAGCTGGGCCGCCTCAGCCAGGTGGTCGCGGCCGAGGCCGAGGGCCTGGCCGCCGAGGAGGAGCGGCTCCGGACCCAGGAGGAAGAGCAGACCGCTGAACTGGCCCGCCTGGAGGAGGAGCAGGTCCGCCTGGACCAGGCCCTGACCGAGGCCGAGGCTGAGGCCGAGGCGGCCGGTCAGGAGGCCGGCCGGCTGGGCCAGGACCTGACCGGCCTCAAGGTCGAGCTCTCCCGGCTCCTCCAGCAGCAGGACCAGCTCAGCGGCCAGGCCGACCGCCTGGGCCGCGACAAAGTCAGGACCCGGGAGCGGATCGACTCTCTGGCCGCCCAGGTGGAGCGGGCCGAGGTCGAGCGGGCCGGCCTGGCCCGGCGGGTCGAGGAGGCCGAGGCCGAACTCAGGGAACTGACGGTCAAGATCCGCGAGGCCGAGCGGGAGATGGGCCTCAAGCAGCAGCGCCTGGCCATCTACCAGGAGGAGCTGGCCGAGCGGGCCCAGGGCCTCAAGGAGCTCAAGGACTCCGTCCGCCAGGCCGAGGAGCAGGTCCGCCAGGCCGGCCTGGCCCTGTCCCAGACCAGGTTCGAGCTGGACCACCTGGTCCGGGAGATCCAGGAGCGCTACCAGATCGACCTGGCCGCGGAGGCGGACCGCTTCATCGACCGCGAGCTGGACCAGGCCGCGGCCCAGGCCGACCTGGCCCACCTGCAGAAGCGCCTGGAGCGCTTGGGCCCGGTCAACCCGACCGCGGTCGAGGAGTTCAAGGCCCTGGAGGAGCGGCGGAGCTTCCTGGAGGGCCAGCTCAACGACCTGACCGCCTCCATGGACGACCTCAGGCAGGCCATCCGCAAGATCAACAAGACCTCCCTGGAGCGCTTCATGGACACCTTCCGCTCCGTGGCGGCCAAGATGGAGGAGATCTGCCCCATCCTCTTCGGCGAGGGGGCCCAGGTCCAGCTCCTCCTCAGCCAGCCGGACGATCCCCTCGAGTCGGGCGTGGAGCTCAAGGTCCAGCCGCCGGGCAAGAAGCTGGCCAGCATGGGCCTGCTCTCGGGCGGCGAGAAGGCCCTGGCCGCGGCCACCCTCCTCTTCGCCATCTTTCTGCACCGGCCCAGCCCCTTCTGCCTCCTGGACGAGGTCGACGCCCCCCTGGACGAGCACAACGTCGAGCGCTTCAGCCGCCTGGTCAAGGAGATCGGCCGCCACAGCCAGATCCTGCTCATCACCCACAACCGCCGGACCATGGAGACCGTGGACGCCCTCTACGGCGTGACCATGCCCGAGCCGGGAGTTTCCAGACTGGTCTCGGTCAGGCTGGACGCCAATGGAGAGGGCCGCAATGGCCTGGTTCAGGAAGCGCCGGGACAAACCTGAGCCGGCCGAGGCTCCCGAGCGGGAAGCGGACGAGGCGGCTCGGCCGGCCGAAGAGGCCCAGCCCGAGCCGGCTCCGGCCGAAGCCCGCAACAACCGCCAGGGCCTCCTGGCCCGCTTCCGCGAGCGCCTGACCCGGACCAGGGACTCCCTGAGCGCCAGCCTGGATGGCCTCCTGGCCGGCCGGACCCAGGTGGACGAGGCCCTGCTGGAGGACCTGGAGGAGATCCTCATCACCTCCGACCTGGGCGTGGCCGCCAGCCAGCAGCTTCTGGACGGCCTGCGCCAAAAGATCAAGCGCCGCAACCTGACCGAAAGCCAGGAGCTCAAGGGGGCCCTCAAGGAGTCGCTCCTGGAGCTGATCGACGTCCAGGCCCCGCCGCCGGCTCTCCCGGCCCAGGGGCCGGAGGTGATCCTGGTGGTCGGGGTCAACGGCGTGGGCAAGACCACGACCATTGGCAAGATCGCCCACCGCCGCGTCCAGGCCGGGGACAAGGTCATGCTGGCCGCCGGGGACACCTTCCGGGCCGCGGCCGGGGAGCAACTGGAGATCTGGGCCGAGCGGGTCGGGGCCGAGATAGTCCGCCACAAATCCGGGGCCGATCCCTCGGCCGTGGTCTACGACGCCCTGGAGGCGGCCCTGGCCCGGGGGATCGACCTGGTCCTGGTGGACACGGCCGGCCGGCTCCAGACCAAGGTCAACCTGATGGAGGAGCTGAAGAAGATCAAGCGGGTCATGGCCAAGCTCATCCCCGAGGCGCCCCACCAGACTCTTCTGGTCCTGGACGCGACCACCGGCCAGAACGCCATCTCCCAGGCCCGCCTCTTCAACGAGGCCACTCCCCTGACCGGCCTGATCCTGACCAAGCTGGACGGCACGGCCAAGGGCGGCATCGTCGCCGCGGTGGCCAGCGAGCTCAAGCGGCCGGTCCTCTTCGTCGGCCTGGGCGAGGCCGTGGACGACCTCAGGCCCTTTGACCCCGAGGCCTTTGTGGAGGCGATACTCTAGACATGCGATTTGACTTCCCCGCCAGCCTCAAGCTAATATAATTCAATGATATGACAACGCGCGCCTGAGGACGACTAAACGGGAGGTGGCTATGAACAGGAATATCCCTTTTGCGCTCCTGTTTCAGGAGCCCGAATGCAGTAGCCCCGGAAAGAACAACACTTACTATGACGAGGCCGCTAGCGTCACTATGGCCATTACCGAAAGCGGACCAGTGCCCTTAGTTCAGCTTGAATCGGGGATTCTTGGAACCAGGACAATGACCAGGGCAGCAGCGGAGCCAACTGATTCAGATTAACCATGTCATAGATTAGGTTATGGCCTTTGATCTTAATAGTAACTAACAAGACTGATCTTACAGCAGACTATCTGATTATTGCTCTTAAGGACTTGAATTATGATTTTGTTCGCTTTAATCTTGAGGATTTCCCTCAGCATGCTCAGCTACTCTGGGATCCCAGCGGACCTTCGGGCAGCTTTCTGAGGCTCCCCACCGGAGAGTTGCCACTCAGCGAGATTACGAGCGTCTGGTACCGGCGCCCGGTTGATCCCGATCCGCACCCGACATTGTCGGCCCCCCAGGCCCGGCGATTTGCCATAGCCGAATCCAAGGAGGCAATAACGGGCATCCTGGAATCCTTGGATTGCTTTTGGGTTAGCAGGCCTTCCCATATAAACAGAGCAGAGAACAAGCTGCTGCAGCTAGCAACCGCGCAACGTCTCGGTCTATCGATTCCGCAAACATTAGTAACTAATATACCTCAGTGCTTTTTTGAATTCTATTCTAATCTTGATTCTATAATTAATAAACCTATTAAACTGAGCCGGTTAGATTTTTCTGATGAAAATAAGTTAATATATACCAGCGTAATAACTAAAAAACAAGCGGCCCGCAATCAATTAACTCAATATTCAGCCTGTCTGTTCCAGGAACATTTACCAAAGGAAGCTGATATAAGAGTCACAGTGATGGGCCGTACACTCTTCCCTGTGCTCATACATGTACGCCAATCTGCGCCATATTACGTGGATTGGCGGCGTTACGCTCCCGAGGATCTTGACTACTCATTGGTTGATATTCCACAAGATATCAGCAATAAGATAATACAACTTATGGATGTTTTTGACCTCAATTTTAGCGCTATGGATTTTATGCTCACACGTTCAGGTAAATATGTTTTCTTGGAAATGAACCCCAACGGCCAATGGGCATGGATCCAAGAATCAACAGGATTGCCTTTGCGTGAGAACTTGGCGAAGATACTTCATCGAGGCGTACCATGACTGCGTACGAACCGGGTACATGCGACCGTGATAGCATAGCATCCGCTCTTGCAGTAGGAACTCCCGAGAAAGTGCAAGAGGTTTTGAAGTATTGCCAAGAAATATTTAACGAAGAAGAAAAGCGCACTTCAATAATAGAAAATAAGTCTCATACAGTAATTGCTGCCTCTGGCATTATCAGTGCCTTCGCTGTTGCTTTTCCTGGCGCTCTTCCTATTCTATCTTGCTGGCCAACATGGACAAGATTTAGTGTTTTGTTAATCTGTTATGTCCCAGCCGCCTTTTTTCTTGGAAGAACGATATATTATGGCATTAAATCAGTGGACGTAAGGCAATACACTTACGCGGCTCCCGAGCCAGGTGATATATTTGGGCTGAAAGAAAAACAGCTTGAGGGTGTGCTGTTAGAAAGAGCAGTTGACCTTTTCTTATCATATGAAAAAAATTTAAAATTAAACAATAAAAAGGCAGAGCGGCTTAGCAAAGCTCAACAAAGTCTACGAATCGGCGTGTTTTTACTGCTTATCTCTTCTGGCACCATAGCGATTTGCGCCATGCTTTGAAACATGATCGTATAAATATACATTTGGAGATGAAGCAATAAGTCGCCAAATTCGGGCGTGGGATTAGGTTTTGGCCGCCGTCCCCGCCGCCTTTACATTAAACCGCCCCGCCCTGCCTGAGGTCCAGCTCCTCCATCCTTCTCTCGATTGCTCTCAGCACCCCGGGCTTGTCCAGCATCCAGGCCGGGGCCAGGAGCCGGGCCGGGTCCGGGTCGCTGGTCAGGCGCTGGAGGACCCACTCGGCCGGCATCAGGCCGATCAGCCGGCCGGCCAGGTCGGCGTACTCCTCCAGGCTCAGGAGCCTGACCCGGCCGGCCCGATAGAGTCCGGCTAAGGGCGCGTCGGCCGAGACGTAGAGGCCGTGGAGCTTGACCCCGCTCAAGCCCAGGCCGGAGATTCGCCTGACGGTTTCGGCCGCCTCGTCGAAGCCCTCGCCGGGCAGGCCCAGGATCAGGTGGGCCCAGACCTTGAGCCCCCGGCCGACCGCGGCCCTGACCGCCTCCTCGAAGACGGCGAAGTCGTGGCCCCGGTTGATGGCCTTCAGCGTCTCGTCGCGGGCCGACTGGAGGCCCAGCTCCAGCCAGACCTCCCGCTCTTGGTTGATCCTGGCCAGCAGGTCCAGGACCTCCCCGGCCAGGCAGTCTGGCCGGGTGCCCAGGGCCAGGATGACCACCTCCTCAAAGGCCAGGGCCTCGGCGTAGAGCCGGGCCAGGCGGTCCGCCGGGGCGTAGGTGTTGGAGAAGGCCTGGAAATAGGCAATGAAGCGCTCGGCCTTGTAGCGCCGGGCCAGGCGGGGCATGGCCGTGGTGATCTGCTGGCCGATGGACAGGCCCGCTTCGGCCGCGCCGCTGCCCGATCCCCGGCCGTCGCAGAAGAGGCAGCCCTTAAGGCTTAAGGTCCCGTCCCGGTTGGGGCAACGCAGGCCGGCGTCCAGGGCGATCTTGGCCACCCGGCCGCCGAAGCGGGCCTTGAGCCAGGGGCCGACGGCCCGGTAGCGGGGCTGGTCCACCCCTTGAGGCTACCAGAGAGCCGGGGCCGGGGAAAGGGCCGGCCCCGGTTCGGCCCGGCCGGACGGCCGCGGCGTACCGGCAGCCATATTGTATTTTTATCGGAAAATTGCCTTGACAATCTAACAGAGTTCGGTTGAAGATTTTCTGTATAGAATTTCGTTTGGGGAAGGAGAGCAGCCCTGGACGACCTCGACCGCCGGATTCTGCGCGCTCTCCAGAGCGACGGCCGCAAGAAGAACTCCGACCTGGCCCGCCAGTTCGGCCTGGCCGCCTCGACCATGCTGGAGAGGGTCAGGCGCCTGGAGGAGCGCGGCCACCTCAAGGGCTTCCGGGCCATCGTCGACCCGGAGAGCCTGGGCCTGCGGGTCCAGGCCTTCATCTCGGTCAGCCTGGGCCAGCACTCCACCGAGACCATCCGCCCCTTCGAGCAGGGGGTCCAGAACATCCCCTACGTCCGGGCCTGCTACCATCTCTCGGGCCGCTTCGACTACATCCTCCACGTCGCCGCCCGGGATCTCAACCATCTGGGCCGGCTGGTCAAGGAGCGCATCGCCGCCATCCCGGGCGTGGGCAAGACCGAAACCTTCCTGGTCTTCTCCGAGATCAAGAGCGATCAGGGCTGGCCCGTCGAGCTGGAAGCCGAGGGCCGGCCCGGTGAGGATCAAACCCAATCCCAATCCTAGCCCCTCAAGGAGGTTCACCATGTCCAAGAAGATGATTCACGACTTTTACAAGATGAAGGCCGAAGGCCAGAAGATCACCTTCCTGACCGCCTACGACTTTCCCACGGCCCAGTTCGCCGAGGCAGCCGGCCTGGACATGCTCCTGGTCGGTGACAGTCTGGGCATGTGCGTCTACGGCTACTCCGGCACCGTGCCCGTGGTCATGGACCAGATGATCCGCCACTCCGAGGCGGTCCGGCGCGGCGCGCCCGACACCTTCGTCATCGGCGACATGCCCTTCATGTCCTACCAGTCCTCCCTGGAAAAGGCGGTCGACAACGCCGGCCGCTTTCTCAAGGAGGCCAACTGCGACGCCATCAAACTCGAGGGCGGGGTGCGCATCGCCCCCCAGATCAAGGCCATCGTCGAGGCCGGCATCGTGGTCATGGGCCACATCGGCCTGACCCCCCAGAGTTCGGGCCAGCTAGGCGGCCACAAGGCCCAAGGCCGGACGGCCGAGTCGGCCAAGCTGGTCGTCGAGGACGCCCTGGCCGTCCAGGAGGCCGGGGCCCAGATGATCCTGCTCGAGGCCGTGCCCCCGGAGGTCGGCGGCTTCATCACCCAGAAGCTCCGGATACCGGTCCTGTCCATCGGCGCCGGCCCGGACTGCGACGGCCAGCTCCTGATCGTCTCGGACATGATCGGCCAGTTCCAGGCCTTCACGCCCAAGTTCGTCAAGAAATACTGCAACGTGGCCGAGGTGGTCACCACGGCGATGAAGGAGTACGTCGCTGAGGTCCGGGCCGGCCAGTTCCCCACGGCCGGCCACTGTTACACCATGCTGCCCGGCGAGCAGGACAAGTTCCTCAAGGCCAACGGCTGAAGGCTCCTCCGGCTCAAGGCGGCGGAGCTGCAATAAAGCCCGGTCAGGTCCGATCAGAATCTCAAGGGAGGTCCCAGATGCGCGATCCGCGGGAGCTGCTCAAAGTCGCCCCCAACCGAGTCGAGGAGATCAACAAACTCTTGACCGACCCCAGCAATGAGGTCATTAATCAACTCCTGGAAATCGTGGAGCGCTACGGCGGCCCGGAGGAGATCAACCGCCGGGCCGCCGAGGCCAGGAAGCTCGAGAACCTGACGGCCCGGCTCAAGGCCGAGGGCTCGCCCTACCTGGCCGACCTGGACTGGCTGGTGGAGCAGCGGGAGCGGGGGGCCTTCGTCTCCCTGGCCGATTACCGGGCCAGGATACTGGGCCCGGGGGCGGCCGGGGCGCGAATCAACGAGAAGAACGCGGTCACTCTGGAGATCAGCGCCCTGCAGTTCTTTCCCTGGCTGATCGCCGAGGCCAAGCAGGCCATCGAACGCCGGGAGCTGATGCCCGGCCGCTTCATCAGGGTGCGGGGCATGGCCGAACAGGCCAAGGACAACGGGGACATCCTGGCCGTGGCCGCGGCCATGCAGATCGTGGGCGCCAGCTACGTGGAGACCCTGGACACCAAGGGCACCGACGGCTCCAACGTCCACCTGGGCGGCCCCGAGACCATCACCGGCTACTTCGGCGGCATCGGCCAGCCCAACGACCACCCCTACAAGTGGCTGGACGAGTACCTCCGCCACTACACGACTTACGGCATCAAGCAGGTCCTCAACATCAATCCGGGTACGGTCCTGGCCGGCTACCTGCTCCACAAACTGGGCGTGGACAACGAGTTCAAGATCTCGGTCTACATGGGCAACGACAACCCCCTGGCCATCCTCTGGACCCTCATGGCCGCCCGGCTCTTCTGCCGCGAGGACGGCACGACCTCACTCATCGGCTTCAACCTGTCCAACTCGGTCGACAACCAGACCATCCGCCAGGCGGCCTACCTGCGCCGGGCCCTGGGCCTGGAGGAGGTGGTCCGCCTCGAGCACCACATCACCGAGACTTACAAGGGCATAGTCATCCAGCCTTACAACCGCCGGGAGGAGCTGGTCGAGATCGCCCAAGAGGTCTCGAACATCGCCGCCAAGCACGAGGGCGGCGATCCGGACATAGACTCGACTCGGGAGCACCCTTCTAATATACTGGAGTACTTCCTGCCCAAGGAGGAGATCCTCAAGCAGGGGTTGATGGACAAACTGGAGAGGAACTACCTGGACAAACACGACGCGGTCAACCGGACGGCCGAGGCCCTGACCAGGGCCGGAATTGGCGTGGTCTGCGCCTGGAACCTCCACCGTTAGATTCCGGGTGGGCCAGCCGGGGCGCGTCATCTCGCGGGGGGAGATGATGACTGATCGTTTGGCCCACCTTTACAGTCAGGAAACCCTGTGCGCCCAGCCTTCGGCCATCCGGGAGATCTGCGCCCTGGTCGCCCGGCCCGAGATCCGCTCCCTGGCCGGGGGCTGGCCCGACCCGGCCGTCTTTCCCCGGGAGGAGATCGCCCAGATCGTCGCCGAGCTCCTGGCCGAAAAAGCCGATCTGCTCCTCCAGTACGGCTCCACCGAGGGCCTGATCGAGCTGCGCCAGGAGCTGGCCCAACGCGGCCAGCGGGAGGGCGACGCCCGGGCCAAGCCCGAGGACATCATCATCATCCACGGCTCCCAGCAGGGCATGGACCTGGCCGCCCACATCTTCCTGGAGCGGGGCGACGTGGCGCTGGTCGGTCTGCCCACCTATTTCGGGGGCACAGGCGCGGCCATGTCCCGGGGGGCCGAACTGGCCGGGGTTCCGGTGGACCTGGACGGCCTCAACACCGAGCTCCTGGACAAGGAGGCGGCCCGCCTTAAAAGGGTCGGGCGGCGGGTCAAGGGGGTCTACGTCATCCCCAACTTCCAGAACCCGACCGGGACGACCCTCCCTCTGGAGCGCCGCCGCCACCTGTTAGAGCTGGCCGAGAAGCACGACTTCGTCATCTTCGAGGACGACCCCTACGGCGAGCTCCGTTACGAGGGCGAGCGTCCGCCCTCTCTCAAGGCCCTGGACCAGACCGGCCGGGTGGTCCACCTGCGCTCGCTGTCCAAGACCTTCTCGCCGGGCATGCGCCTGGGCTGGCTGGTCGGTGAGACCGGCGCGGTCCGCCAGATGGCCGTGGCCAAGCAATTCACCGATTCCTGTACCAACACCCTGGCCCAGTACGTGCTCCTGGAGTTCATGCGGCGGGGTCACCTGGACCGCCGGATCGAGGCCAACGTGGCCCACTACCGCCGCAAGCGCGACTTCATGCTCGCCCAGCTCCAGGCCCATTTCCCGGCCGAGGTGACCTGGAACCGGCCGGCCGGCGGCTTCTTCATCTTCGTCCACCTGCCGCCCGACTGGGACGCCGAAGAGCTGCTCCGCCAAGCCGTGGAGAAGAACGTCGCCTTTGTCACCGGCGCGCCCTTCTTCGTCGACGGCAGCGGCCGGAACACCTTCCGCCTGTCCTATTCTCAGGCCAGTCAGGCGGACATCGAGGCCGCGGTGGCCGAGCTGGGCCGGCTGATCAAAGAGCGCCTGGCCCGGAAATAGGATCGGCCTGGGGCGGCCGGCCGCCGGCCCGAGTCCGCCAGCCGCAAAACGGTTGACAGGTTCGGGCCGGGGCGACTATGTTTGTCTGGAAAAAATTCAGGCCCCGGGCCGGTTGAGAGCCGAGGGGCGGCGGACCGAGCGTCCGGGTCAAGGGGTCGCTCTCTCCGTCTTGTTGGCAACCAGGGGGCGGGAAGGCTCTACCTTCCCTGGCAGAGGGCGGAAGACCAGAAAGGGGGCGGGATGGCTGTTGTCACGGTTTCCAGGGAAGTAGGCAGCTACGGAGACGAGATCGCCGCTCTGGTAGCCCAGAAACTGGGCTACGAACTTGTCGGCCACGAGCAGATCCAGAACCTGGCCCAGAGCTGCGACGCTGACTTCCAGAAGGCCTGCGCGGCTTTCGACCGGGAGGTGATGCCCTCCAGCTTCTGGGAGCGGCTTTTCTTCGGCAATCCGGCCTACACCGCTCTCTTCCAGTCCCTGACCTTTGATCTGGCCAGCCGGGGCAACGTGGTCCTGGTCGGCCGGGGCTCCCAGTTCGCCCTGACCGGCATACCCGGCGTGCTCAAGGTCCGCATCGTCGCGCCCAAGGACTTGAGGATCAAGCGCATCCAGCGGAAGAAAGGCGTCTCCGTCGAGGAAGCCCTGGCCGTGGTCGAGAGATACGGGGCCCAGCGGCGCGCCCTGATCGATACGGTCTATCACCAGGAAACCACTGACTGGAGCCGCTACGACCTGATCCTGAACACGGCCGTCTTTGGCCCAGAGGACGGCGCCGACGTCGTCTGCGAGGCGGCCCGCAAGATAGCCTCCTTTGACCGGGAGGACCGGCGCAGGACCCTGGCCAATCTGGCCTTTGCCAAACGGATAGAAAGCGCCATCAAGAAGCAGATCGCCACCTCGGACTACCGCGACGTCCTGGCCAAGGTCGAGGCCGGCGGGAAGGTCACCCTGGAGGGCTTTGTCCAGGACAAGCCGGGCAAGGAAAAGGCCAAGGAAATCGCCCGGGGGGTCGAGGGCGTCAGCGAGGTGGTCAACAACATCAGGACCACTGAACTGAGTTTCTGATTCACTTGAGGGGCCGTCGGCCCGGGAAAAGACCCTACCTGCGGCTCGCGGCTTGGCCGCGAGCCGGCTTTCTGGCCAGAGCCGACCAGCCCGGGCCGAGGATCAATCCGAGCTCAGCCAGTGAAAATCTCCCCAACCGGCAAGACTGGCCCCCGGCCCAACCTTCTTGGCCTTTTCGCCCTGGTCCTGGCCCTGGCCAGCGGGCTGTTCTGGCCGAGTCCGGCCAGACCGGGCTGGATCATCGACCGGGCCAGACATCACCTCTCGGTTCACGGCGAGTTGGGCTGCCTGGACTGCCACGACCAGGTGGCCGCCCGGGACGTCCATCCCGACCCGGCTCAGGTGGACAAGTCCCTCCGGGACCTCTTCGAGCCGGATCACTGCTTTGTCTGCCACGACCAGGTCCTCTCCGATCTGGAGGCCGGCCGCCACGGCCAGCGGGCCGTGGTCGAACCGGCCAGGCACGATTACTGCCTGCTCTGCCACAATCCCCACTACCTGGCTCGCTGGACCAGCGAGGAGCTTGGCCGGTTCGATCCGGCCCGGCCCCGCAGCCGGCAGTGCGGCGCCTGCCACGAGGCGCGCCCGGCCCTGCCCGAGCCGTCCGAGGAGGACAAGACCTGCCTGGGCTGCCACGGCCTCAAGGACCATCCCCCCGAGGAGCGGGCCCTCCTGACCAAGAAGATGTGCCTGAGCTGCCACGCCCGGCCCGAGGCCGCCTCGGCCGGGATGCCCCTCCTGGACCGGGCTGACTACGCCGCCAGCCCCCACGCCGGGCTGGACTGCCTGGTCTGCCACCCCACGGCGGCCCGGTTCGGACACGACCAGCAGCGCCCGGGCGAGTGCCTGGGCTGCCACTCGCCCCACGACGACAAGGTCGCCCGCGACGCCCACCTGACCGTGGCCTGCCAGGCCTGCCACCTCCCCGGGGCCGAGCCGGTCCGGGACGAGTCGACCCGGCGGGTCGTCTGGAGGCTGGAGAAGCCAGGTGACGTACCCAGCCGGGTCCATTGGATGGCCCTCCAGGGCGGCGAGGAGTCCTGCCGCCGCTGCCACGCCCCGGGCAACCCGGTCGGGGCGCCGGCCATGGTCCTGCCGGCCAAGAGCCTGATCTGCCTGCCCTGCCACGCGGCCACCTTCTCCGTGGGCGACGCCACAACCGTCATCGCCCTGCTGATCTTCCTGGCCGGCCTGGTCCTGGCCGCCTCGGTCTGGCTCTCCGGCTCCCTGCCCGGCCGGGAGGAGGCCGGCCCGGGGGCCAAGCTGGCCTGGGCCCTGGGCGCCGCAATGAAGGCGGTCTTCTCCAGGCGGCTTAAGGCCATGCTCAAGGCCGTCTTCCTGGACGTCCTCCTCCAGCGGGGCCTCCACCGCCGCTCCCGGACGCGCTGGCTGATCCACGCCCTCATCTTCTGGCCTTTCGTCATCCGCTTCTGCTGGGGCTTGCTGGCTCTGCTGGGCTCGCTCTGGGCCTCGGGCCGCGCGTGGCCCTGGCTCCTCCTGGACAAGAACAGTCCGGCCACGGCCTTTGTCTTCGACCTGACCGGCCTGGTCGTCCTGCTCGGCGTCGTCCTGGCCCTGGCCCGGCGCTTCCTGAGCCAGCGGACCGGCCGGCCCGAACACCTGCCCCCCCAGGACCGGCCGGCCCTGGCCTTGCTGGGCGGCGTCATCGTGGTAGGCTTTGTCTTGGAGGGCATGCGCATGGCCATGACCCTGGCGCCGGGCGGGGCCAACCGCGCCCTCCTGGGCTACCTGATTAGCCTGGCCTTCCAGGGCTCGTCCTGGCTGAGCGGCGCCTACGGCTATCTCTGGTACGCCCACGCCGTTCTGACGGGCGCCTTCGTGGCCTACCTGCCCTTCAGCCGGATGTTCCACATCATCATGTCCCCGCTGGCGGCCGCTCTAAAGGCCGCCTCGACCCACGAGCCGGCCGCCCGGCGGCCCCGGCAAACCAAAGGAGCCTGACGTGGAGGACAGAATAAAGTCGGCCCTCAAGGAAGCGGTCGGCCCGGAGAACTTCACCGACCGCCTGATCGACCTGATCTCATTCGCCAAGGACGCCTCCCAGAACAAGGGCCGGCCTGAAGCAGCCGTCTGGGCCTCGACCAGGGAGCAGGTCTCGGCCGTGCTCAGGCTGGCCAACCAGGAGAAGTTTCCGGTCATCGCCCGGGGCGCCGGCACCGGCCTGTCGGGCATGGCCGTGCCCAACCGGGGCGGCCTGGTCCTGGACCTGAGCCGGATGAACAAGATTGTCAGGATCAGCATCGAGGACCGGCTGGCCGTGGTCCAGCCCGGGGTGGTCTACGCCCAGTTGGAGAGGGCCCTGGCTCCCCACAGCTTCTTCTTCCCGCCCGACCCGGCCAGCGGCATGGTCTCGACCCTGGGCGGCAACGTGGCCACCAACGCCGGCGGGGTCAAGGGGGCCAAGTACGGCGTGACCAAGGACTACGTCCTGGCCCTGGAGGTGGTCCTGGCCGACGGCCGGATCCTGCACACCGGCTCCAAGTGCATGAAGAGCGTCTCGGGTTACGACCTGACCAGGCTCTTCGTCGGCTCAGAGGGCACCCTGGGCGTGGTCACCGAGATCACCCTCAAGATCAATCCCAAGCCGGGCCTGGCCTCCACGGCCATGGCCACCTTCGACGACGTTGAGGACGCCGGTCGGGCGGTCAGCCAGATCATGCACTCGGGCATCCTGCCCAGCGTCCTGGAGGTGATCGACCGTTACACCCTCATGGCCATCAACGAGAACACCGACCTGAACCTGCCCGAGGTGGCGGCCATCCTCCTGGCTGAGGCCGACGGCCACACCAACGAGGAGACGGCCTATCAGCTGGCCAAGATCATCGACATCTTCAAGCAGAACGGGGCCTCCTTGGTCCGGGAGGCCGCCTCGCAGGAGGAGGCCGACGCCCTCTGGACGGCCCGCAAGTCGGCCTACGCGGTCATGACCCGGATCAACAACAACCTCCTGGTCGAGGACCTGAGCGTACCCATGTCCAGGGTGCCCGAGATGCTCAAGGCCATCGCCGACATCCAGGCCAAGTACGACCTCAAGATCCCCACCGTGGGCCACATCGGCGACGGCAACCTCCACCCCACCATCAGCTTTGACGGGACCGACCCAGACCAGGTGGATCGGGTCGAGGAGGCCACCAACGAGCTCTTCCGGAAGGTCATGGACCTGGGCGGGACCCTGACCGGGGAGCACGGCATCGGCCTGGACAAGGCCCGCTTCATGTGCCTGGAGCACGACGAGGTCGCTCTGGGGGTCATGCGCTCGGTCAAGCGCCTCTTTGACCCCAACAACATCCTGAATCCCGGCAAGATGGCACTGGAGGCGTAGGCTATGGAAGCCAAGTACGATTTCGAGAGGAA
>ENA-OSEO01001287-OSEO01001287.1-sediment-metagenome-genome-assembly--contig:-NODE-1287-length-47733-cov-3.678886_pt1 | contig 47733 bp, 43 predicted proteins | sample MGYA00237883_ERZ534232 | MGnify/ENA metagenome assembly ERZ534232 | reverse complement strand
TTCCCCTGCCGCCGGGGGAAAAAGACCCCTTCTGAATTCTGGTCGGATGAGATCCAAACGCTGAATCATCCGCGCTGAGCATCAGCAGGTTTCACGCAATCAGGGAAAAGGAAAAACACGGCTGAAAGGCAGGGGTCGAAAAACTATTTTATGCGCCATTTCGAAGATGAAAAGACCAGAGCGCGTGCCTTTCGACTCTGGAGCGGGGTCATGGTGGGCATCTGCTTTCTGACCGGAATCGTTGCCTACGGCGGAGGACGGTACTGCTTCGGGGTGTTTATCAAGCCGATGACCGAAGCGCTGGGCTGGACCCGCACCCAGATATCGCTGGGGGCGACCATCAATCTGGTCTGCTATGCCGCGGTTTCACCGATCGTGGGACGGATGCTCGATACGCTGGGGATTCGCCGGACCGTTCTGGTCGGGGTAAATATCGTCGGATTCGGCCTGTGCGCCCTGTACTTTACCCAAAGCCTGTGGATGTTCTATTTTCTTTACGGCATTGCCGCGGCTCTGGGGGTCAACATGGTGGGCAGAATCCCCCAGGCAACCATCGTGGCCAACTGGTTCGTGAAGCGGCGGGGGTTGATGATGGGAATCACCGCGCTGTCCATCGGCGTGGGCACAACGGTGATGGCACCGACCGCAAACGCCGTGCTTCAAAGCCTCGGCTGGCAGTCCGCATTTTTGTTTCTGGGTGCCCTGTTTTTTGTGTTTATCTTTCTTCCGGTCGCCTTGCTGGTCAAGGGAAAAGGCACCCCCGAAGACAGGGGATTCGGTCCGGATGGGGCACCCCCGGCCGAGATGGATCCGGACAGCGGATTTGCCACGGGGGCAAACAGACCCACCCTCGACGGCTGGACCGCTAGGGACGCGCTGAGAACAGCGGCCCTGTGGGGGATTTTTATTGCAATGGGACTCAGCTATATGGCAGACTATATCGTGCTGTTTCATGGAGTCCCCTGTTTTCAGGACCGGGGTTTGCCTCCGGCCGCCGCTACCGCGATTCTTGCCTTTGCCACGCTGGTCAGCTGCTTTGGAAGGATCGGGTTCGGCTGGCTGGCCGACCGGATCGACATGCGGATCTGCATGGGCCTGATGTTCGGCATCCAGATCGCCGCGTGCCCTTTCGTAATGGTCGGGGGGGCCGATGCCACGATGCTTTACCTTTTTGCCGGCTTATGGGGGATCGGGTACGGTGCACTTTCCACCATCATGCCGGCGGTGTCCAGTCAATACTTCGGCCGGCTCCAGTTCGGTACCATTTACGGCTTCGTCACCATGGCGACGGTGATCGGCGGTGCGGTCGGAAGCACGCTGGGCGGATGGATTTATGATGTGATGGGCAACTACGATGCGGCCTGGTATGCCTGTATCGCCATGTGGGCGGCGGCCGGAATAACGGTATTTGCCGTCGTAAAGAGACCCGATCACAAACCTGCCGAGCCCGGAGGCCTTGGCGGGAAACGGTGAGCCAAGGGACCGAAGCGTCGGGTCTGAAAACGGTTTCGGTGCCGTCGAGAACCGTTAAATGGAGAGGTTTCTGCCGTGAACATTCTGCTGATCTATCCGGCCTACCCGGACACGTTCTGGAGTTTTAACTATGCGCTGAAGTATATCCACAAGAGGGCCGCATATCCCCCGTTGGGGCTTTTGACCGTTGCAGCCCTGCTGCCCGAACACTGGTCAAAGCGGCTTGTGGATCTGAACGTCGAATCGGTTTCGGATAAAGACCTTTTATGGGCGGATCTGGTCTTTGTCGGCGGCATGGCGATTCAGCGGGAATCGGCAAAAAAAATTATCGCTCGCTGCAAGGACGTCGGGCGCAAAATCGTTGCGGGCGGCCCGCTGTTTTCCGCCGAACCGGACCTGTTCGCAGAGGTGGATCATCTGGTGCTCGACGAAGCGGAGATGACCCTTCCGATGTTCCTTGAGGATCTCAAAAACCAACGTACCCAACGGGTCTACCGGGCTTCGGGGTACTGTGACCTGCAAAATTCACCGCCTCCCCGCCTGGACTTGATCAATATCAAGCATTATGCATCCATGAGTGTCCAGTTTTCCAGGGGGTGCCCGTTCAACTGTGAGTTTTGCAATGTCACCGCACTCTTCGGGCATCGCCAGCGAATGAAAAGCCCCTGCCAGGTGGTCGACGAACTGGACCGCATCTACGAGGCCGGATGGCGCGGAAATATCTTCTTCGTGGACGATAATTTCATCGGGAACAAAAAATATATCAAAACCGAGCTCCTGCCGATCTTGATCCAATGGCGCAAGAACAAGAAGGGATGTGTCTTTTATACCGAGACCTCGATCAACCTGGCAGACGATCCCGAACTTATGGACCTGATGGTCAGGGCGGGATTTGATTCCGTTTTCATCGGGATCGAGACACCGGAAGAGGCGGGGCTTGCCGAATGCAACAAGGTGCAGAACAAGAATCGGGATCTGCTCAAAAACGTCAGGGCCATTCAACGGGCCGGATTGCAGGTGCTGGGGGGGTTCATCGTCGGCTTCGACAGCGATACGCACTTGAGCTTCCAGCGGCAGATTAATTTCATTCAGAACAGCGGAATCGTCACCGCCATGGTCGGAATGCTCCAGGCGCCCCCGGGGACACGGCTCTTTGACCGGTTAAAAAAGGAAAACCGTCTCACCGGCAGGGTTTCGGGGGACAATGTGGATGGGACGACCAACATCATCCCCCAGATGGGGCTGGAAAGCCTCCTGGAAGGCTACCGTTCGATCATGAAGCATATCTATTCTCCAAACCATTTCTACCGTCGGGTTCGGACGTTTCTGCGCGAGTTCAATCCCCCCGAAGTTAAGATCCCGATGGATTTTCAGCGATTTCTTGCCTTTTTCCGCTCCACCTTCCACCTCGGCATCTGGGGAAAGGAGCGTTTCCAGTACTGGTACCTGCTGGCCTGGACCCTGGTACGCCGGCCCCGGCTGTTTCCCCTGGCGGTTACCTTTGCCATCTACGGGTATCACTATCGGAGGATATGCGAGCGGTATATTCTTTAAAAATATTTGCTTGACTCGCGGGGTGAATGGTACTATTTTACAGCAACGCTTCGACAGGTCCCTTGGGCATTCGGATGCGTCAAAGGTTGGATGAAAACATTTTGCAAAGTAGGACTTAACCACCATACTTCCAAAGTGCGGTGGTTTTTTTGTGCCGTCGTCGTAATCCGCCCTTTAAAAATTGAAGAAAGGAGGATGAAAACGATGATGCAAGGCAAAGTTAAGTGGTTTAACGAAAGCAAAGGCTTCGGGTTTATCGAAGCTGACAACGGAAGCGATGTGTTTGTGCACTTCAGCGCTATTCAGGATAGCGGCTTCAAGACCCTGCAAGAGGGTCAGTCTGTCAGCTTTGATTTACAGAACGGGCCGAAGGGTCCCGCTGCAGCCAATGTAAAGGCGCTGTAGACCTTCCGTATGAAGATGGGGCGCTCTCTATGGAGCGCCCCATCTTCCTCTGACCTCCGAACTTTCAGTTGCTGATAATTCTACCGAATCCTCCACGCCTAGAATACTCGGATGAATATCAAAGAAAGGATCAATCAATGAATAAGAATCTTTACATCGGAAACCTGGCCGACGAAGTCACCGAACAGGACCTGACCCACAATTTTTCCACAGTCGGCAAAGTCATGTCCGCGGCAATCATTAAGGACCGGTATTCCAGCCGAAGCAAAGGCTTCGGGTTTGTGGAAATGGAAACCGAGGATGCCGCCCGTGAAGCCATCGCGCAATTCAATGGCGGAGATCTTCGGGGGCAGGCCATTGTCGTCAGCGAAGCGAAAGAAAATAAAGCACGGGAAGGCTCTCCCGGCAGAGGCGGCCAACCCGGATCCGGGTTTTCTCGCGGTTCCGGCCGCAGGGACGGGAGATACTAACGGTCCCGGGTGTCCCTGCTGATGGATGGGCCGGTTTCAGTTTCCGAATTCCCCCTGGGGAGTTTGTTTGCCGCGGGGGTTGATGATCTTGAAAAGATCGATATTGTATTGCGCCATTCGGTTTGGTATGTTCCACTCCTGAAGGTTTGATCCGGTTTAATCACATCAAGGAGGAATACCATGCCCGAGTTTTGTGATCCATTCAGCGTATTGAAAAACGAGCGTAAACTGACCCATCAGGAGCTGGTGCGCGCCATCCGGTTTATGGTCGCAGCGGAGTATGAAGCGATTCAACTCTATCAGCAGACCGCGGAGAGCAGCGACAATAAATTGGCCCAGGAGGTGCTGCTGGACATTGCCAATGAAGAGAAAGAACATGCCGGAGAATTTTTGCGGCTGCTGCATGAACTGGATCCCGAGGAAGCCGGCTTCTACAAGGAAGGGGCCGAAGAGGTCGAGGAGATGATCGAAAGGCTGAAAAAATCCTGATGGAAATCGAGCCTTCAACCCTCCGATCGCTGGGCGCAAAGCCTGTCTGGGATGAAACCGGCGGGCGCATCGAGTTGGGCGCCTTCTGGCGGGAGGGGTGCGCCGTGATCGTTTTCATTCGGCATTTCGGTTGAATATTCAGCCGTCGGCAGGTCGCTGAACTGGCAGCGCATGAAAACGATTTTGCGGAGCGGAATTCCCTTCTGATCGTTGTCGGAAACGGCGAACCCGACCAGATTATCCCGTTTCGCCGTGCAACCGGTTATACCGGGCGGATCTACACGGATCCGTCGCTGGAAACCTACCGAGTGCTGAATTTGAAAAGCGGAGTCGGTTCGGTGTTCGGAATGAAATCGCTCATGGAGGGGATCCGGGCGTTTCGCAAAGGCCATTCCCAGCAAGGTGTTCAAGGCTCCGCCTTCCAGCAGGGGGGCGCCCTGGGGATCGGCCCGGGAGACCATGTCCACTATTTTTTCCGGAGTCGCGAACCGGGTGATTTCCCCCCGATGGACGAACTGCTGAGTGCGTGTGACCCGGGTGTCAAACCTTGAATTGCCCGACGATATCCCTCAGCGTTTCGGACAACCTGCTCAGTTCCTCGGCGCTCGTACTCACCTGAGCGCTGCCGTGGCTCATTTCGCCCGCGGCCCGGTTCACCTCTGAAATATCTTTTGCGATCTGGCCGGCAACACCGGAACTTTCAGAGACATTTTCGGTTACCTCCTGAATCCCTCGGGAAGCCTGAGCCACGTTCTGTGCGATTTCTTTTGTGGTTACCGATTGCTCCTCCACGGCTGCTGCCATGGTCGACACCATTTCATTGACCTTGGTGATTACTTGGGATATCCCCTCGATTTCGACAATCGTCGCGTCGGTTGCCCCCTGGATGCCTTCGATCTTGTTTCGGATCTCAAGCGTCGCCGCGGCCGTCTGCCTGGCCAGGTCCTTGATTTCATCGGCAACGACGGCAAACCCCTTGCCGGCAGCCCCCGCACGGGCCGCCTCGATGGTGGCATTGAGCGCGAGCAGATTGGTCTGTTCCGAGATTTCGGTGATCGTCTCGGTGATCTTTCCGATTTCCTTTGCCGCCACGCCCAGATCGGTGATCTTGCCATGCGCATCTGCCGATCGGGTGACGGCGTTTTCGCTGACTCCATGGGTCTTTTCGGTTGTTTGTGCGATTTCACCGATGGAAACGGACATCTCTTCCGACGCGGCGGCGACCAGACCGAGGTTTGTGGACGTCTGTTCGACCCCGGTAGCGGAAGCAGACATGTTGGAGCTCATCGTTTCGGCGGCTGTCGAAACGGTATCGGCTTTTGAAGAGGTTTGTTCCGCCTCCACCGCCATCTGCCGTGAGATCGCCGACAGCTCGGTCGAGGTTGTCAACAGGGTCTCGGAATGGGCTCGGACATCGGTGATGATGCCTTGGAGTCTATCCATAAAAGTGTTAAACCACCGGGCCTGTTGCCCGATTTCATTATTCGAAACCATGTCCAGCCGGATGGTGAGGTCTCCCTCGCCCTCGGCCAGGTCCTTGAGCCGGCCGACCACGCTGTTGATCGGGCCGATGATGCTGCGGGCGATCAGAAATGATAAAACCGTAAAGATGCCAACGGCAGAAAGCTGAAGGATCCATGAATTACGGGTGGTCGCATGCTTTTTTGCCACCGCGGCCCGATAGCTTTCAGCACTAAAGGCACGGGTTGCTTGATCCAGTTTTCGCATTTCGGCCAGAAGTCGTTGAAACGCTTCTTCAACCGAACCGGCAAACATCGAAGCTGTCGTAGCTTCGATAACAGCCATCTCAATGGTTTTCAGTATCCATTCCTCATACTGGTTAAAAGGATCAACGGCTTGGGAGGTTTCGGGGTTTGACCGGATCTTCTCTCCCATGGCCTGCAGCATGCTGCGGATGGTGTTTTCCAGTTCTTTTCGCTGGTCGGGCGGATAATCGGCGCTGGTCCAGACGATCAATTTGTGGGTTTCGCCGTTTACGGCCAAAAGGTTTTCGATCGTAAGCCCCAGGTCCTGCTCTGTTTTGGAAGCCTGGACAACCGCATCCAGGTGGCTGCCCAGGATCGAAAAACCGTTGCCCGTGGTGGCCCCGATGGCCAGCAAAACAAGGATCCCGAAGCCCGGAAGGGCGGCGATTTTCCATCTGACTTTCATGTTTCGAAATGAAATCATTCAAATACCCTCCGTTTCAGCACCCGCTCAGCCGCTGTTCGAGCCGCAGGTAGGCGGGTTCGAACAGCGGCGTTGCCGACACCATCAGCCTATTTGTAGATGCCGCACCCCACAAAGATGTCCGGGCCTGCGGGCAGGCTGAAGCTGCTTTTGGAACCGATTTTTTTGGTCTGCGGATGACTCCATTTGTAGTCCACCCACCCTCCGTTTTCCTTCATCGCCTTTTGGGCCATGGCGGCCATGAACTGGTTGCCGCTCGGATCTTTCAAATCGTAAAGGTCCTTGCCGATAAGCCCGGGATTGACCGGGTGGGCCAGCGTGACCACCCGGGCGCCGGGTTTATCGCTGACCCGGAACATGAAAACATACAGGTCGTCCTTTACAAATTCGCCGTCTTTCTTGTTGAAGGCTTCCACCGCCTTGTCGACGCCGTGGGCCTTGACGTATTCGACCGCCTTTTTGACCAACACTTCCGCTTCGGCGGCGGTTCCGGCAGCCCAGCTATCGGATACCGGCACAAAGCCCATACAGACGGTAATCAACCCCATGACGATGCACGCAATCCGCTTTGACATGTTGAATTCCTCCTCTCATTTTAAGATGTTTGATCGAATCGGGCGGAAATTTTTCCCATCAACACTCACCGGCTGCGCCGGGAAAAAGATGGAATTCCACCTGGATTCACTCCATACGCTTCCGACTGACCATAAACGCGAAACGAAAATACCGGACATTTTGCCGTTGGGGGGCGTGTACGGGACAGAGTGTAAGCAATCCGCATGCCAAATTTGAAGTATTGGGGTTTGGGTCGGTTTAAGTCGTGTATCGTGGGTCTGAATTCCGGTTGGCCCGGCTTGGGGAGGACTCGGATGGTTTCGGGCAGGGGGCACGAATCAAATTGTGTCCGGTATGGCAACAGAGAAGGCGAAAACCCCGTCAATTCTATGGCATGGACGCTGTTGCCAAGTGCCCCGGGGCAAACAATGGGAGGCAAATTGTTCTCCTCCCTTTTTTAAAGGGAGGCCGGGAGGGATTTTAAAACGATATCGTATCTATGAATATATATCCCAAGGGAAGGGCGTATCGAAAGAAAGGGATTGCAGGACCCGTTTACGGTTCAAACCGCTTGACGCAGCCGATGCACGCGGGGTCCGGATCCCCCTTGACCAGACGATCCCTGAACCGGCGAAATCCTTCGCTCTCCCAGATGGATAAGGGATCCTCTTGCCGAACATTGCCGAACGCCCGGTGCTGGTTTACCGGTTGCCGGATCGGGAGGTTCAGATAGACGCAAGGGGATACCGACCCGTCGACGGCTACGAAAAGCGACCGGGTGATGTTTTCCCGGCAGCGCGTGCCGGGGGAGTCGGAACGGGGCAGCGACCAGTGAAAATCCAGCCCCAGCCGTTTCGCCTCGCTTTCCGTTTGGGTCAGAAGCATGGCGGCGTGGGTGAGCTTTTGGCTTTCATGGGGTAAAAAGGCTTCGGATCGCAGCGACGGTTCGGGGATGTGATCCAGTGTACTGACGACCGCGGCATGCACGCCCAACCGCTGCATAAGCGCGGGCAGTCCGCGTACGGCCTCCATACCGGAGGCAAGCATCAGATAGGCAAAGTGAATTTCAAGGTGAACCCCCATCCGGGCCCGTCGGACCGATTGCAGCGTAACGACCGCCTCACACACCCGGTCGAACGCTACACCCTGGCGGGCGGTGCTGCTGGCCGCATCGGTTCCGGTCAGGGAGAACGCCACGATGTCCATCCCGCATTCAACGATCTTGCGTGCCACGGCGTCGTTCATGATCAGTCCGCATGTGGTCGTGGACACCGCGCAGCCGGCCCGTCGCGCCAGAGAGACCATCTCGAAGAAGGTCGGATTGAGCAGCGGTTCGCCCCAGCCCTGCAGGTGCACCCTGGCCGAATGCCGCATCAAGGGCCAGATGGCTGCGAAGGTTTGTATGTCCATATCCTTGGAAATCCATTGATCACCTCTTACGGTATGCGGGCAGTAGATGCAGCGGCCGGGGCACCGGGAACTGACTTCCACCTGGACGCAATCCAGCCGGCGCCGCAGACCGAACAAAAGCTCGCGCATGCTCTCCCACAGGCCCGGTGCGCGCAATGATTTTTCGCTATCCCCGCTCGATGGTCGCTTCACGTAAAAAACCTCCCGCAGCACAAGATACGATGGCCACCCCGGTGGAAAGGCCTTGGGCCTTATGGCCGGCCCGATACGGCTTTTCCGGCATCATTCGTCTTTATGCACCCAGAGGCTGCCCTGCTTTCTGCGGACGGTTTTTAGCCGGACGATGTACTTGTATTGATCCCCCCGGTAGGAGGACTGGACCAGCTCCACGGGTTTGCGTCGTTTCGTGTACATGATGCGTTCGACGAAGAGAATCGGAGAGCCGGGGGGAATACCCAGCTTCTGGGCAATCTCCGGATCGGCAAAGGATGCCTCGATGGTTTGAAAAGCTTCGGTAAACCGGATGCCAAGATCCTGTTCCATTATTTGAAGCAACGGTTTGCGCATCAATTCCCGCTTGTTGAAATGCTTTCCGATTTCCACGGGCAGATAGTTGACGGTGTGGGCAAAAGCCTTGTTGTCGATATAACGGACCCTTCTTATCCGGACGACCTCTTGGGTTCTGTCCGGCAGTTCGAGCTTTTCCCGAATCGGTCGGGTCAGTTTCTCACGGAGGATTTCCACACTTTTGGTTTTGGACCGGGATATCTGATAGAAAAGATCGTCCATGAAACCGCTGAACTCGAGGTTGTAACTGTCGATCAGCCTGCCATTGTCGGTCACATAGGTGCCGTCGCCCCTCCTGCTGATCAGGAATCCTTCCTGCACCAGTTGCGCCAGGGCCTGGCGCACGGTCAGGCGGCTGACATTGAACGCTGCGGCGAGTTCGTTTTCAGATGGTATTTTCTGACCCATCCCGATTTCGTCGGTGATAATCCATTTTTTGATGACCTGCTTTATCTGGTAGTAACGGGGCAGCAAATCGGTAGGCATGTGCGATATCCTTTTAAGGGTTGCCATCCGAAACCGAGCCGGAGCGGCGCACCCGCGCGTTTATTCCATCTTCTCTGCAGATATTTGCATTGCCGCTCCGGAAGAAAAATGATACTGATAAAGTTGTATAAACATTTATACTTTCACGCACACCCGGCTGTCAAGAAATGCTTCGTCGGCGCGCGATGCGGCAGAAAGGAGCCCCGATGCTAAGACTCGCTATTTTGGACGATTATGAAAAGGCCGCCCTGAGCATGGGGGGCTGGGACCGTATCGAATCCCGCATTCGGATTGACGGCTACAGCGACCATATCGCCGGGGAGGGCGCCCTTACCGAGCGGTTGCTGCCCTATGATATTCTGGTCATCATGCGCGAGCGGACCCCGTTTCCCCGCAGCCTCATTGAAAGACTTCCGAATCTGAAACTGCTGGTGACGACCGCTCCTCGAAACCGGGCCATCGATCTGGTCGCCTGCCGGGAGAAAGGAATCGTGGTCTGCGGAACCGAGTCGGGAAGAACCCCGCCGGTGGAACTCACCTGGGCGCTCATCCTGGGGCTTTTCAGAAAGCTTCCCCAGGCGGACCGGGAAATCCGCCGGGGGAAGTGGGGCGGCATCCTGGGTACGAACGTATCCGGAAAGACCCTGGGGGTTTTGGGGCTCGGCCGGCTGGGGGCCCAGGTGGCACAGGTGGGTCGGGCCTTTGGAATGGCGGTGATCGCGTGGAGTCAGAACCTGACTTCACAACATGCGGACTCAGCCGGTGCCGTGAAGGTGCAAAAAGATGAACTCTTTGAACAGTCCGATATCCTTACGATTCACGTGGTGCTGAGCGATCGGACCCGGGGTCTGGTGGGGCCCCGGGAGCTGGGATTGATGAAGCCGTCCGCGTATATCGTCAACACCTCCCGGGGGCCGATTATCGACGAGCATGCATTGATCGAGGCCCTGAAAGCGGAACGGATTGCGGGGGCCGGGCTGGATGTCTTTGATATCGAACCCCTCCCCGCGGATCATCCGCTCCGTTCGCTTCCCAACACCGTGGTTACGCCGCATCTCGGTTACGTTACCCGGGAAAACTTCGGTATCTATTTCAAACAGATCGTTGAAGATGTGGAAGCCTGGCTCGACGGCAAACCGATCCGGGTGCTGGAACCGACGCCATAGGTCCCCTCTCACAGAACCCACTGGTGCCCCAAAACCTATGCGATCGAAATCCTCGAGGGGGAGCGGGGATTACCCCGATTGATTTTGCGTCCTGCCGACGCCGTCATTGCGTGTAGACCGGTGTTCGCCATTCGGAATGGGACGAGGTTTTGCCCGTGACCACATCGCCGTATAATTGCAGCAGACGCAGGGTGATTTCTCCGGGTTTCCCGTTTCCGACGCGCATGCCGTCCACATCGACGATGGGAACGATTTCATACCCCGAGCCGCAAAAGAAAAGCTCATCGGCAATGTACAGTTCGGTTCGATCAACGGATCGTTCGATCACCGGATCATCAAATTGCTCCTGGAAAATCTCCTTGAGGGTGTCTCGGGTAATGCTTTCCAGGATGTCGCTGTCGGTGCCGGGGGTGATCAATCGGCCGTTTCGAACCATAAAAAGACAGGCACCCGGCCCCTCGGATACTTTCCCCTGGCGGTTGAGTAATATGGCATTGTCATAGCCGTCCTGTTTTGCCTGAAGCAGGGCAAACCGGCTGTTCTGATAATTGGCCGCAGCCTTGACCCGCATCGGGCTGGCATCATCCGAGTTTCGACGCCAGCTGCTCGTGGCGCAGCGGATGCCTTTTTCCACATCGAACATGTGGCTGATTTTGCGCAGCTCAATGGCGGTTCCGATGGGGCCGGTGGATGACATGGGGCCGTCTCCGCCCAGATACGCGCTGTAGATGAAATGAACGGTCTGTTGGATACTGTTTTTCTTGATAAGCTCGATGAGGTTCTTTTCCATGTCCGCCTCGTCGATTTCCAGCGCCATTCGGGTCATTTTCAGCGACTGATTGAGCCTGCGACAATGTTCGGGCACACGAAACAGATACAGCTGGCTGTCTTTTTCGTTCCAGTAGCCGCGAAGCCCCTCAAAGACCATGGTGCCGTATCGATAGGCAGGGGTCGTGACGTGAATCACGGCTTTCTCGTAGGGGACAATTTCACCGTTCATAAAAAGGTATTCGACACTACCGGTTCGCCATTTGTCTTGGGCCATGTTCCATCTCCTTTTTTGGATTGACGATTCACCGACTGTGCACCGTGTCGTGCGCCACACGGCAGATGTTCGGTCATCGCTTCTGAGTTTCTTTTACCGGACCTGTCCATAATAAGCAAATGGGTTTTTGGAGAAATCAACCAGAGCTTGACAGATGAACCGATTCCATTTACGAATTGTTTTAGGCGGTCAAGCCATGCGGAGCCGTGCACGCCGGATGGGGCCACCCCTTCCTTTGGAAACAGCCAAGAGAGGTGGAAGGATCATGAAAAAGAACGGTCGGTTGGGTCTTTTCGCGGTCATTTGGGCTGTTGTCTTCTTGCTCGGGCCTGCTCAGCAGGGCCATGCTGAAGCAAACCCCCTGACCTTCGGCGTATCGATTCCCCTGTTGTCCCATGAACCCTGGGCGTCCATTTACTTCGGGATCCAGGATGAATGCAAAAAATTTGATCGCGACGTCAAACTGGTCGTTCTGAGCGCCGGGGGGCTTGATCGGTTGAACCACCAGATCAAGCAGGTGGAAAACCTCATTCAACGGGGAGTCGATGCCATTCTTATCGGTGCGACCAGCACAAAGGGTATCGTGCCCATGGTGGAAGAAGCCAAGAAAAACGGTATCCCCATCGTCGGGGTGGAGCGTCCGCCCGAGACGGAGATCTTAACCCGAGTGCGGGGGGACGATTACGGGATGGGGCGGATCCAGGCGACGTTTCTGGGGAAACATTTAAATGGTAGAGGCAAGGTGGCCATGATGTCCGGGCCCACGGGGCAAAGCTGGGCGATCGATCGTGCCGGCGGGTTCCGAGCGACCCTGAGAAACGCCTTTGCCCGGATGGAGGTCGTCTCCGAAGCGTGGATGCCCTTGAGCCGGCACGAGGCCCTGAATCTCATGGCGGACTGGATTCAGCGGTTTCCCGATCTGCAGGGCATCTATACCGCGGATGACCCTCTGGCGGTGGGAGCCGTCGAAGCGATCACGGCTGCAGGGAAGGCGGATCGGATAAAGGTCAGCTCGTCAAATCCCACCCATTCGGGGATGCGGTATCTTAAAGAGGGGGGGATCGTTGGGTTTGCCGTTCAACAAGCCGTTGTTCAGGGCCGGATCGCGGCGCGCTGCACCTTTAACTTCCTGATCCGGGGCGAGGTTATCTCCGAGGTACTGACCGCGGGGCTTCCGCTTTCACTGGAGAATGCGGATACATTCAATTTCACCAATGTTTTCCATCCGGAAAACAGAGAATGAAAAATCTAAACGAGCAGACCAGGTCTACGCAAACCAAACTGGAAACCCAAACATAAAGGAAAAAGACATGAAAAGGACGATTTTTGTGTTTTGCGGGGTCATTTTTCTGCTGTTTCAGTTGAATACAGCGGCTTGTGCCCAGTCCCCCGGACAGAAGGCAGCGCTTCAGGGCTATCTGCAGTCATGGAACGACGGCATCGCAAAAGATAAAATTATCTCGTTTGTGGAATCGGTCACCACCCCATTCGGCAAGGGCTTCGTGCCCAAGGAGCTCCGCAGAGCCTTTTTCGACATGGACGGAACCCTGCTGTGCGAAAAGCCCGAATATCTGGAGGTGGAAGCCGCGGAATACCGGCTGAAAGAAAAACTCGCAAAGGATCCCGCTTTGGCGCAGAAAAGCATCTATAAGGCGGTCTCTGAAAATGACCGGAAGTATCTCTACCGGCAGGTCAAAGAGGTGATTCTCGAGGCCTTTGCCGGGGAAACCCTTGAGTTTTATCAAAAATATTGCCAAGATTTCGTTTTCAACCGTAAGCATCCCCGATTTTCCCGCCCCTACGGTGAATTGTTTTATGCTCCCATGCTGGAGTTGATGGACTACCTCGACGATCAGGGCTTTACGGTGTATGTGGTGTCCACCTCCCAGCAGGAGTTTGTCCGAAGCATTTCAAAGAGCATTCTCAAACTGCCCGACGACCGGGTGATCGGGACGATGGTGGGGTTTTCTCTGGCAAATCTCGATAAAAATGAACCACCGGTCTTTGTCAGAACCCGTGAGTATTTTACCCCCTACAATGCGGATAACGAGAAGGTCGTCCGGATGCGCGAGCGCGGGGTGATGCCCTCGATTTTTGGGTTTGGAAATTCCATGGGAGATTATGCGATGCTGGATGCCACGGCCGACAGCGGGCTTCCCAACCTGGTGTGCATCCTGGATCATGACGACCCCGAAAGGGAATATGAATACCACAAGACCGAACTTCTGGATGCTGCAAAGCAGCGGAACTGGAACATCGTCAGCATGAAAAGGGATTTTCGGACCGTGTTCAGAAGCAAATAGCCGAGCAAAGGGGCAAGCCGAGATGAAAAAATTGATGAACAGACCGGAAGACATCGTAAAAGAGTCTCTGGCCGGTTTGCAGGCCGCTCACGGCGACCTGGTAAGGGTGTCTTACCATCCGAATTTTGTGGTTCGGGCGGAATCTCCGATACCGGGTAAAGTAGGCATCGTTTCGGGGGGCGGCAGCGGCCACGAACCGATGCATACCGGCTTTGTGGGAAGAGGGATGCTGGATGCCGCCTGCCCCGGAGACGTGTTTACCTCGCCCACCCCCGATCAGATCGCGGCGGCCACCAAGGCCGTTGACGGGGGAGCCGGAATCCTGCACATCGTCAAGAATTACACGGGGGATGTGATGAACTTTGAAATGGCCGCCGAGTTGAGCCGGGCGGAAGGCATCGTTATCGAGGCCGTTGTCATCAATGACGATGTGGCGGTCAAAGACAGCCTCTACACCGCGGGGCGCAGGGGGGTCGGGGCGACCGTGTTTGCGGAAAAGATTTGTGGTGCTGCCGCCGAACGGGGGGATGGCGTGGGGCGGGTGGCCGACCTTTGCCGGAAGGTTAACGAAAACGGCCGTTCCATGGGCATGGCGCTGACTTCCTGCAGTGTGCCGTCGGTCGGCAGACCCACCTTCGACATCGGGGATACCGAAATGGAAATCGGCATCGGCATTCATGGGGAGCCGGGCCGGGAGCGGATGGCGCTCAAACCCGCCGGCGACATCGTGGCGTTGATGGCCGAGGCGGTGATTGCCGATCTGCCTTTCAGAAGGGGCGATGACGTCATCGCGATGGTAAACGGAATGGGCGGCACCCCGATGATGGAGCTCTATCTGGTCTACGGGGAATTGGAGCGAATCTGTAAAAAAACCGGGATTCGAATCCTTCGCCGGCTGGTCGGAAATTATATCACCTCCCTGGACATGGCGGGGTGCTCGATGACCCTGCTCAAAGCCGATGCGGGGCTCCTGGATCTGTGGGATGCCCCGGTCCGGACCCCCGCGCTCCGGTGGGGGGTGTAACAATGATTCGCGGAGAAGAGCTCCGGGACTGGCTGGCGGCCCTGCACAAGACCTACGCTGAAAACAGACCGGTCCTCACCGAGCTGGATGCGGCCATCGGGGACGCCGACCATGGCATCAACATGGACCGGGGGTTTTGCGCAGTCCAAAAAGATCTGGAAAAGATTGGCTCCCAGGATATCGACGGTATTCTCAATGCCGCCGCAATGAGCCTGATTCGAAATGTCGGCGGCGCCGCCGGCCCGCTGTACGGCACCTTTTTCCTCCGGGCCGCTGCCGTCTGCAAGGGCAAAGCGGCTTTAAACCCTGCAGATGTCGTCGCGCTGTTCGAAGCGGGCCTGGAAGGGGTGATGCAAAGAGGAAAGGCGGAGTTAAACGACAAGACCATGGTGGATGCGCTCTTGCCTGCCGTACAGGCCATGAAGCAAATGCTTGAAACCGGCGCCCCATTGCGCGAGATATTCCATCAGGCGGTGATCGCAGCGGAAAAAGGGATGAAAGACACCATTGGAATCATCGCCAGAAAGGGCCGTGCCAGTTATCTGGGGGAACGAAGCATCGGGCATCAGGACCCCGGCGCCACCTCTTCCTATCTGCTGGTGGCGGCAGCCGCCGACGTCTGGGGGGATGGGTAAAGACCGATGGTGGGGTTGGTTGTCGTTTCACACAGCCGGGCCCTTGCAGACGCGCTGGTCCGGTTGGTCCGGCAGGTCTGCACCGGGCCGATTCCCCTTGCCGCGGCAGGCGGCGTGGGGGAGGACCGGCTTGAATTCGGGTCCGATGCCGCCGAGATCGCCCAAGCCGTTTCCTCGGTCTACAGCCCAGACGGGGTTCTGGTGCTGATGGATGCGGGGGGTGCGATCCTGAGCGCGGAAACGGCCCTGGACCTGATTGAAGCGGATATGCGGCCGGGGGTGCGGCTGTGTGCCGGTCCCCTGGTGGAGGGCGCCATAGCCGCCGGGGTTCAGATCGGGTTGGGCAGCGATCTGGAAACGGTTTTTCGCGAAGCCCGACAGGCCATTGTTCCGAAAGTCCGGCACCTGTCCGGCGCAGATGTGCCGGAGGCATCCCCGCGCCAAGGGAAAGACCACGCCGGGCAGGATCAAACGGTGCAGGAAATCGTGCTCACCCTCCATAACCCCCACGGTCTTCATGCGCGCCCATGCGCCCGGTTCGTGCAGACCGCAGCCGAGTTTGACGCGGAAGTAAAGGTCTTCAACCGGACGCTTTCCAAAGGTCCCGTTCCGGCCGAAAGCCTGAACAGCCTGGCAACGCTGGGAGCCGTGGGGGGACACCAGATTTCGATTTCCGCCAGGGGGAAAGAAGCCGGCCAGGCACTGAGCGCCCTCCGGATCCTGGTGGAGGATAATTTCGGATCGGTGGCCCCACGACCGGAACCGGTAGCTGATGTCGGGGATGTGAAGAAATGGATGGAAGACGGGCGGATTCAGGCCATTCCCATCTCTGAGGGCATAGCCGTAGGTCCCCTTTATCATTATCAGGAAACCGTTGTCCGGGTTTCCGAATATACCGTTGAAGATCCGATCACGGAATGGCGGGAATTTGAAAACGCCCTGGCATCGGTCGGTCATGCGATCCAAACGCGCCGGGAAAAGCTGTCCGCCACCCTGGGAGAAGCGGAAGCGGCCATTTTCGATGCCCACCTGCTCATTCTTAAAGATCCGCTGCTCCTGGAGCGGGTGCGGCACGCGGTCTTTGCGCATCGAAAAAATGCGGCCGCAGCATGGCAGGCGGCGGTTGATGACGTGGTGGAAAGCTATCGGGCGCTGGCCGATTCCTACCTTCAAGAGCGTGCCGCGGATATGACCGATGTCGGAAACCAGCTTCTCCGGGCTCTGGCCGGAACCGGTGCCGTCACACCGGTATCCTTTCCCGGGCCGGTGGTTCTGGTTGCAGGGGAACTCACCCCGACGCAAACCGCCCGGCTCGATCTGAAACAGGTGCTCGGGCTGGTAACGGTGGCCGGCGGGCCGAACACCCACAGCGCGATCCTGGCGCGTGCCATGGGAATTCCGGCCGTGGCCGGTGTCGATCCCGCTGTAAAAAAACTGGCTCCGGGGACCATGCTGGGGGTGGACGGTTTCAGCGGAACGCTGTGGAAGGATCCGCCCCCCCGGGTCGTCGAGCGGATGCAGGAGCGCAAAACCAGATGGATGGAACAGCGTCGCCGGCTTTACACGGAGCGGCATCGGGCGGCCGTCACCCGAGACGGTCATCGCCTGAGCATCGCGGCCAACGTCGGAAACCTTCCGGATGCCGACCGGGCGATCAACAACGGGGCGGAGGGTATCGGGCTGCTTCGCACCGAGTTTCTTTACCTTTCCCGCAACACCCCGCCCAGCGAGGATGAACAGCGGGTGACGCTTTCCCGAATCGGAAAGATGATGGGAAAATGCCCCGTCAAGGTTCGCACGCTGGATGTCGGTGGGGACAAACCCCTGCCGTTTCTTCACCTGCCCCTGGAGGCGAACCCGTTTTTGGGGGTGCGCGCCGTTCGACTCACCCTGCAGGAAACGGAGCTGTTTTCCACGCAACTGCGGGCGATCCTTCGAGCCGGAACCGATGGCAACCTTCGGATCATGTTTCCCATGATCACCCGGGCGGAGGAGGTGGAGGCCTGTATCCGCCTGCTGGCGGCAGCGCACCAATCGTTGGATGCACAGCATCTTCCACACCGCTGGCCCATTGAAACCGGTATCATGGTGGAAACCCCGGCGGCCGCATTATCGGCATCCTCTTTGGCCGGGCAGGTGGACTTTTTCAGCATCGGAACCAATGACCTGACCCAGTACACCCTGGCTGCGGAGCGGGGAAATCCAACCCTCGCCGACTATGCCGACGGGCTTCATCCCGCGGTGTTGTCCTTGATCCGGCAAGTGGTCGAAGCGGCGCATCAGGCGGGGAAAAAGGTCGGGGTGTGCGGAGAACTGGCCGGTGATCCGGTCGCCATACCCGTGCTCGTCGGGCTGGGGGTCGATGAACTCAGCCTGAATGCGGAAGGCATCCCGCATGCCAAGGCCGTGATTCGCCATCTGGACAGGAAGGCTGCTGCCGCTCTGGCGGAAAAAGCGCTCAGAGTGGATCGTGCATCCGCCGTGAGGCGTATGGCGAGGGAATTTATTCCTCCTCATGGCACGGCTGTTGGGAATTCGGATGAAGGGTTTTTTCGAACATAGTCATTTATCGCTCCAGATGGACGGAGACCGGTGCCGATCTCGTGATGGTATTGTACAACAGAGGGTTCGTCCATATCATATTGTATTATCCCCCTCGAATATTTCTGAAGCCTGCGGAAATGCACAGACTCCGGTTGTGAGAATCCTGCGGTTTGCCTTCTTTGAGTAGCGCAACTTTACCGGGCGGTTAAGATAGAAAATCGTGATCGATCACCCTATGTTCGCGTAAGGTAACGCACTCCGATCGAGAGGGATATGGGGTGGGCGATGTATTTTGAAACGAACCAACCTGTATCAGGCGAGATCCCGGCCTCCCTTTAAAAAGGGGGGAGAATAATTTCCCCCTTTTTTAAAGGGGGTCAGGGGGATTTACTTCATTGAAAAGATTTTCGGCAATCCGAGGATAATATCCGGGAAAATGATGCACAAAACCAGTCCCACCAAGATCAGAAGCACAAACGGTATCACCCCTTTGACGATGTGCTTGGTTTCGATGCCCCACTCGGGTTGTGCGATCCCGCGCAGATAAAACAACGCATAAGCGAAGGGGGGGGTCAAAAAGGACATCTGCAGGTTGATGATGATCATCATGGCAAACCAGAGCTTGTTGAACCCCAGCGCTTCTCCGATGGGCGTCACCAGGGGGATCATGATGAATATGATTCCGATCCAGTCGATGAACATCCCGAGCAGAAACACAATCAGATGGATGATCAGAAAGCTTCCCCAGCGGCCCAGGGCCATCCCCAGGATCGCCTGTTCCACGACCTTGCCGCATCCCAGGCTCAGGAAGGTGGCGGTGAAAAGACCCGCGCACATGGCGATGATCATCACCATGCTGGTGACTTTCAGGGTCTGGTACAGGGTCTCCTGCAGAATCCGGAGGTTCAGCCGCTTGTAGGCCAGGCAGAGCAGAACCGTAGCGATGGCCCCCACCGAAGCCGCTTCCGTGGGGGCGGCTATACCGAGGAAGATGGTACCGAGAACGGCGAAGATAATGGATAGGGTCGGGAGAAGGGACGTCAAAAGGGCGTTGATCTTCCGCGAAAACGGGATCTGACGCTCTGCCAGGGGCAATGCCGGCCCCCATTCCGGCTTGATCAGGCAGGCGACGATGACATACCCGGTGTACAGCGCGCAGAGCATGAATCCGGGAACAAAGGCGCCCATGAACAACAACCCCACCCCGATATCCGCGACCGGCCCATAGACCACCAGCATGACGCTGGGCGGGATGAGAATCCCCAGGGTCCCTCCCGCGCAGATCGCCCCGCAGGCCAGCTCCTTGCTGTATTTCCGATCGTGCATGGCCGGAAGGGCGATGAGCCCCAGCATGACCACCGAGGCCCCGATGATCCCCACCGCGGCCGCCAGGATCGTCCCGAGCAAAATGGTCGCCACGGCCAGCCCACCGGGTATCGGCCCCATCCACAGGTAGATCGCACCGAAGAGGCGTTCTGACACCCCCGATCGCTCGAGCATCAAGCCCATAAACACAAAAAGGGGAACGGCCAGGAAGGTATAATCGATCATCACCCCCCAGATCCGGCTGTAAAAGACCGCGAAGGTTTGTTCCGGCCCGTAAAACAGGAAACTGACCACCATCCCGACCCCACCGAGGGCCAGTGCCAGGGGGTATCCCATCAGGATGCAGACCAGAAGCGGGATGAACATCATCAGGGTGATATACTCGGGGCGTGCATCGATCATGGCCGGTTCCCTTTCAGGTTTTCGAAATTCCGGTAAAGCGTGGCGATTCCCTGGAGCAGCCAGAACAAAACGGCGAGAAAGACCACGGTTCGAAGCGGGTAGATGGGGGGGTACCATATGGTGTAGGAGGCTTTTTCCATGATCCGCCAGGAATGGATCATTCGTTCCCAGGAGATCTTCAAGAGCATGACGGCCATGGGAAGAAAAAGGAAAATGGTCAGAACGATATTGATGATCAGCTGGGTTTTGGGGGAAAACCGGCAGGAGATGATATCCACCCGGATGTTTCGGTCTTCCTTGAGCACCCAGGCCAAGCCCAGCACGTAAATCGTCCCCCCGAGCATGTAGCTGATATCAAAAGACCAGAGGGTGGGGGACCGAAATCCATAGCGCATGAGGACCTCATAGCCGATGGACAGCATCAGCGCCACGGTCAGCCAGCTTGCCACCTTGCCGACCAACGCGCTGATCTTTTCCACTCCCGAAGAATAGGTCTGCATAAATCTCATCATCTTTCCTTCCCCTCTCCCCCCGCAGCGCCCCTGCGGGCGCGCGGGGGGATGGTCGCCTATTTGCTGAAAGCATATTTCCATTCATACCGGGGTTGGACCACATAATCCACGCTGCGGAATTCTTTCAAAAACTGATTCCGAGATTCTGCGACCTTCTTGAACAGGGGGTCGGACTTGCCCAATTCTTCGTACAGGGTTTCGATTTGCTTGACGATCTCCCGCTGAACCTCCTGGGGAAGAAAGTGGGTCTTGACCCCCAGTTCTTCGAATTTCCGGATCGCCTTGGCGTCTTCCAGAGTGCTCCAGGCGTAGTCCTCGATACCGCCCCAGGCGGCCGCCTCGATGATGGGTTTGAATTCATCGGGAACCTTTTCCCACGTATCTTTTCGCACCATCAATACGGACAGGGAGGTCGTCGACTGCATGCCGGGCTCCATCCGGACCGCTTTGAGATTATGAAAGCCCGCGGATAAATCCATGGAAGGGGTGCAGTATTCGAATCCGTCGATCACCCCCCGCTCATAGGCCTGGTAGATTTCCCCGCCGGGCAGGTTGACGACCGCGGCGCCCATTTTTTTGGCCACTTCACCGTACAGACCCATACACCGGTACTTGATCCCCTTGAAATCGTTGAGGCTGGTGATGGGTTTCTTGAACCAGCCGAAGGACTCGGCGCCGGTCAGGTGCAAGGGCCCGCCGATGACCATGATGTTCGCCTTGGCTCTTTCCAAAACCTCCTTCCAGAAGGTGTGGGCTTCGCCATACCGGTACCAGGCGAAAAGCTCAGTGGCATTGGGGCCGGCGGGGTCGGCGCCGAACAGTCCGCCCACCCTGCCCAGCCGGCCGAGGGAAAAATTCGGGGAGGTCACCGCCCATTTGAGCGCACCGGTTTCCAGGGCGTCGAATTCCTTGGTCATGGGGCAAACCGTTCCGCCGGGCAGAACATTGACCTTTATCCGGCCGCTGGAGTATTTTTCGATCCGTTTTCCGAAAAACTTGACTTGTTCAAAGTAGGGACCCCCCTGGGGCCAACACTGCAGGTCCATCTTGTAGGTGGGTGAAGCCGCAACAGCGGAGGGGAGCAAAGCGCCCCCCACAAACCACGAGCCGGCTAGGGCCAGAAGCGCAACAAGGATACCGTACTTCTTCATATCGAGCGTCCCCCTTTCCTTTGATTTTTTGTCCATCGAGTTTTCAGTATCAATTCCTGATGCTTGATCTCACCTCCTTTCGGGCCTTGTTCGAAACAACATTTGGATGGTATTCCTGAAATTTACTGTAATGTCAACATTTCCACAAAGTATTTCCATGTGACCCCCCCGGTGATTCGGTCCGATTGCCCTATCCCGCGGCAGCCGTGACCTTCGACGGATTGATCCTGCTTGACACGGTTGTTCCGGGCACCGTAAAAGAGAAGCCGGTGGTGGGAGGCGAAGGGGGATGGTGGTTATATTGATATAATCAACTATTTAAGATACATAGAGATTAAAAACTGTATTTATAGTTTAGGGGTTGGCAGTGTCAACTGAACCCCCATACCATTTTGAGGAGGATACGATGGAAAATATCACGGTAATCGGGGCCGGCACCATGGGGCGCGGCATCGCCCATGTCGCCGCCCTCGGGGGCTGCAAGGTGGCGCTAAACGATGTGTCGGAGAACATCCTGCATCAGGCCGTGGCGGGGATCCGGAAAAATATGGAAAAGGGCGTCGATCGGGGAAAACTGGACAGACCCGCCATGGAGGCCGCTTTGGCCCGGATCGTTCCGGAAACGGACCTCAACAGGGCTGCTCAAACGGCGGATCTTGTCATCGAGGCCGTCGTTGAAAACCTTTCCGTCAAGCACGCGTTGTTTGAAAAACTGGATGCGGTCTGCCCTGCCCATACGATTTTTGCCACCAATACCAGCGCGTTGAGCATCACCGAGCTGGGGGCGGCCACCCGGAGGGCCGATCGGTTTGTCGGCACCCATTTTTTCAACCCTGTCCACATCATGCGGCTGGTCGAAATCGTCAACGGCCTGGGGACATCCGATGAAACGGTGAATTTGACCCGTCAGGCGATGGAAAGGATGGGAAAGTCGGTGGTCGTTGTCAGCGATTCGCCCGGCTTTGTCACCAGTCGAATCAATGTGCTGATCGGAAACGAAGCCTTTTACATGCTTCAAGAAGGGGTAGCCTCTGCCGAAGATATCGATACGGCCATCCGACTGGGACTCAACCACCCGATGGGACCCTTTGAACTGGTGGATCTGGTGGGGCTGGATGTGCGGCTCAGTATTCTCAAAGACCTTCATGCGCGGCTGGGTGAAAAATTCCGGCCGTGTCCCCTGCTGGAAAAGTACGTTCACGCCGGACGGCTGGGAAGGAAGGTGGGAAAGGGGGTTTACGACTACAGAGACGAAAAGAAGATCGGAAGCTGAAGATTCACGGGGTGTGCGTTTTTTAAAAAAAAATTGACAAAAACCTGCGGCCCCTCCACTATAAAAAAATATGTAGGTTGCTGGAATCGATCATGCTGCACTAGCGGCTTCATCGACGGGCCGCAAGGAATAGGGCCGTTGAAATATTAACCGGGGTCGTCATCCCGTCTCCGGAACGTCGAATTTGCCGGCACCCTGAAACTCCAGCCCATCCGGCTCCGTTAAACAAAAAAAGGTGTTTCGGCTCCCAATCGAGGGACTTCCGCTAAACCAGGTATTCTCTGCTCAGCGACAGGATGCTGTCGGTGATGATGCCGATGTCGTCGGTCCGGTGCTCTTTTTCCTTTCGCCGGTGCATCTTCTCCTTGTGGAAATCGATGATCTCGGCGGAAAACGGAAGATTTCCGAAGTCGAAGTACCGACAGATCCCGTTGTTGTCCCTTGCGAACATGATTGCGCCCTTGTTGTAGTACATGTTGCTTGAAAACGGCCCTTCGATGATCCCGGATTCAAAGGCGTTCACCGCACCGATCAGGGGGTCCCCGTCGCCCATTTCCAGCATCTTGTCGGCCAGCTGCCGGGTCTCTTTGATGATCATCTCCTTTTCGATTTTCAGGTCATCGCCCCCCACCGGGGTGCGCTGGTTTTTCAGATAATCGATCATCGCCCGGGTAAATTTCAATGCACTCGCGTTGGCTTCCTTGCTCGGCAGGTGGCGCCCCTGATCCACCGATTTGACCATGATCTGATTGGCGCCCCCCATGACGGCCGCCACCGTATTGATGGCATCCAGCGCATAGGCGCTCCGGTAATCTTCCGGATACGGTCCGGTCCAGTGGTTCGCCACCGTCATCACGGTAACGTCGGTGAACCCAAATTTATCCAGATACTCCCGCATGATGACCGGCAGCACCTGGGTGGAGGCGATGTCCTGAATCAGGTTTCCCTGCATGATGACATTGAGCCAGATATACTTGACCCCTTGTACGGCCGCCTGAAGCACTTCGATGACCTGTGCGGCAAAAACTAGGCTTTGCGGAACACCGACATTGGAAAACAGGCCGAAAACGTCGGCTGCGATCGGTATGCCCCTTGCCGTATACTCACCCATCAAGCGGAACGTATACTGGTAGTATTCCATGGCCCTGGCCAGGCGATAGTTTTTCGAATAGTGCATGGTGGTGCAGATGGGGCCGTGGATGGATGCCGTATACCCGGAGGCCAAAGTGATTTCCACCGACAGCCGGTTGTCGGGAGCCGAGCTTCTCAGCTCCATGGGCACCCTGAGCGATTCGAACAGCCGGCGGCAGCCTTTGACCCCGTAATTGACCACCGGAAGCCCGTTCAGATACGAGCGGCCGGCCTGCTGGCTTTTCTTGATGGCCTCTTGGGCGTTTTCGTAACGGTTGGCACGGGTATACGCATCGGTCGAGGTCGGCAGGATGTCCGCTTTGCCGTCATCCTGAAGGTGCTTGAACAGATCCATGCAGGCGTCGAGCGGAGAAATCCCCGCGCGGGGCTGGGTCAGGACATCGCCCTCTGCTTTGGCCCTGAGGTACCGGTGGACGACGTTCCGCTCGGGCGGGATCTGCTTCTGGTACGCGATGGCCTCCTCAAGATCCACTTCTGCGCCGGTGGGCCAGCTGTTCAGCACCGTTTGTCGCATATCGTAGAATTCAGTGTCGCTGAGCTTTTCAAACTTCAGATCCATTTATAAAGCCTCCATTTGCTGTAGATAATTGGCCGCGATCGCTTCGGATGCCTGCGGCAGAACTTGACTGATCAGGCCGATCGAAAAGAGGATATAATCGGAATCGACCACCAGTTTTGGATTTTTGGGTTTTAAAACAAACGGGTTGCTGCGATCATAGATGATTTTCTCCAGGATCGCTTTGGGATTTTTGCTGTTGATGATGGGGCCGCCGGTGCCGATGACCGTGTGGACTTCGGTCAGATCCTTGCCGTACTGAACCAGGGTCTTTCCCATCGGGGTCCAGACCTCCTCGATGGTGCCCGCGTGCCGGTTGACGGCGATCTCCACCGCGCAGGCCCCCAGGGCCAGGTCGAATTCCGTTTCCTCCGCGTTTTGGGGAAGCGAACCGGTGTCGGTGGACCAGCAGTGGACCAGTTCTTTCAATCGATGCGAACCGAACCGGGCGGGGTTCCGGATACGGGCCAGGAACCGCTCTTCTCCTATCAGCTCGATGATCGTAGCGATGTTGTGCCGGACCCCGATATCGCCTTCCACCGTCCGCTTGGCATAAGGTTCCGGAAGCCCCTTGAGGAGGATTTGGGGATCGTGGGGGAGGCCGTCCGTGATGGAATGGACATCGGTCGTAGCCCCCCCCACATCCACGACGACCACGCCGTTTTGGACCACTTTGGTGATGGTTTTCGCCGCCTCCAGGACCGCCAGGGGGGTGGGAAACACGATGGAATCGATACACCGGTTGATTTTGTCCAGACCCTTTGCATGGATGATGTGTTTGATAAACAATTCCCGGATGACCTCTTTGACCGAGTCGACATTGATTTTGGACAGGGTCGGCATGACGTTGTCGGCGAAATGGACCGGTTGGCCGAAATGGTGGAAAATCTCTGCGATCGGATCGGCCGCTTCCCGGTTTCCGGCGATGATGATGGGAAATCCGGCGTGGGAAAGGGCGATCTTTTCGGCGTTATGGATGATGGTCTTCTTGTCCCCGCCGTCGGTCCCTCCGGCCAGCAGAAGGATGTCCGGCCGGATCTCGTGAATTTCCTTGATGTGCCGGTCGGTCAGCGCAAACGCGTAGGTTGCCACCACCTTGGCGCCGGCCCCGAGGGCCGCGCGCTTGGCGGCCTCGACCGTCAGGTCCGGAACCAGACCCACGGCCACCATCCTGAGTCCGCCGGCCGCGCTGCTGGAGGCATATTTCTGCTCGATAAGCCGCTGCGGGATGCTCGACGGGTTTAACCGGGCCAGCGCCTTTTCAAAGCCGATGGAGACGTCCTGGAGGGTGGTCGGAGCCGAGGTGGAGGCGACGATCCGGTGCTTTTCCGTGTCGATGACCACCAGTTTGGTAAATGTGCTTCCGATATCGATGAACAGCATGGCGGGTTCCTATTGAAGATCTTCCCGGAGCCATTGGAGGACCTGTTCGGGTGAGGTCCCGGGAGGGGCCACCCGGTCGAATCCCATGTCCAAAAAGGTTTTTTCCACCTCTTTCCAATCCCGCTCGCCCACGACCAGGTTGCCCCCGACATACAGTTTGATCCCCTCCAGCCCGGACTCGATGCACTTGTCTCGAAAACCCCTGCAGTCCAATTCGCCGTGGCCGTAGAGCGATGATACGAGGATGACCCTGGCATCGGTTTCAATCGCTGCGTTGATCAATTCTTCCTGGGAGACGGCAACCCCGATATCCGACACATTGAAATCGTTCTTTTTTAAAGCATACGCCAGCAGTTTGCTTCCGATCGTGTGCACATCGGTACCGATAACACCGATCACGACATTGTGTGTGGCCATGTTATGATTCGCTCTCCTTTTTCATTCGATATATCTTTATACAGAGTTCGTATGACTGTTGCCAAACCTTCAACATTTTTATTTCGGTTTTTTTCTCGCGATGATGGCCGATACCGCTTCAAGCGGGGCAGCGGTTTCAAGCGCCTTTTGCATATCGGCCTCCACGGTTTCGATCAGCCCAAGGGTTTCGATGATTTTATCCAGCGAACCGGCCGGGATCGCCACCACCCCGTCTTCGTCCCCCACGATGATATCCCCTGGATGGACCAGAACGCCTCCGATTTCAATCGGTACGTTGTAGGCGGTCAGCTTGAAATTGCCCGGCTTGTCCCGGGTGGAAGGACAGGTGCAGTACAGGGGCATCCCCGTCTCACGGTACCCTGCGATATCCCGGGCGCCGCCGTAGACCACAATGCCCGCAAGGCCCTGTTTTTTTGCACACAGCGCCTGATTGTCCCCGGTAAAATGGCCGTCTATGCCCTTGCCGTCGACGACAAAAACGCTTCCGGGCGGCGACTCTCGAATGACCCGGTAGTTATTCAAACCGGGTGTCGACGGATGGGAGGGGGCGAACAGCGCGGTAACCGCCGGCCCCACGACCTTATGGTCTTCGAATCCCCTGGCGGGCCGAATCCCCATGATGCCGCCCTGAATGCCGGAAAAGGCGAGGGCGTCTGCAACCATTCCCGTGCTGGCCTTTTTCAGTAGCGCAATGGTTTCATGTGAAATGGTGATGGCCGACATACGGCGTAAGGTCCTTTCTTTTACGGAATTTCAATTTCAACTCCGAAGCCCTGCAACGATTTCTTTGTACGCCTTCATGAGCAGGTCCGTAGCGTTTCCAAAGGGGACGATTCGGATCCCTTTGTCGATCCATTCCTTGGCACTCTTGATATCGTTGACCAGAAGACCCGGATATGCCCCGTGTGCCTTGCAGGCCTCGACCATGCGTTCAACGCATTCCAACACTTTCGGATGATTGGTCTGGCCGGGGATATTGAGATCCTGAGACAGGTCGCTCCTGCCGATGACGGCCCCGTCGATTCCCTCGACTGATAGGATGGCGTCGATATTATCGATTCCCTTCTTGCTTTCGATCTGAACGATGATGAGCGATTCACGGTTCATCGTCTCGATGAACCGCTGCCCGTCGGGTGCGGAAAATCCGGTATGCACTCCCACCAGGTTCATCCCGCGTTCGCCCAGGGGGTGGTATTTGGCGTGCCGCACCACCTCCCGGGCTTCCTCCGCTGTGTCCACATGCGGAATCAGCAGCCCCATGGCCCCGCCGTCCAGCGGCCGTGAAATCAGGTGGGGAAGTTTGCCGGCGGGCCTGACGATGGGGACCACTCCGGACAGCTGGGCCGTGAAACACAAGCCCACGACCGTTTCAATCGACATGCTCGAATGTTCCATGTCGATGTATACAAAGTCGAAGCCGCTTTTCGCGATCATGTGAATCAGATGATCGCATCCGAGATAGCGGACCCAGGTTCCGATCACGACTTCCCCCCGGCTCAGCTTCCGTTTTACCGTGTTTTCTCTCATTTTCGCATCCTTCCGCATCGGGATTACCGTTTCGATACAACGATGTCCTGTTCGAGCAGCGGCTCGCCGTTCAGTACTTTTCGCATAGATTGCATGACTTCTCGAACTTTAGGATCATGAACATCCAGGCATACGATTCTGTACGTCAATTTGGGTTCCTCTCAGCTGTAGGTAGGTAGGGAATGGGGCTACTGAGAACCTGTTAAGCCTTTGCGCCTTTTTTGGACGCCATCTCGGAAATGATTCTTTCCATGCTGCCCATGGTGTGGCTCTCCATAAGCCTCCTGACCATCTGAGCATCTCTTTGAACCAACGCCTCATAAATATCCTTGTGTTCATTTACCGAAAGCTGCGGGCGTGTTTTATAATTGACCGAGGTCCATCGAACCTGCTTGACCCGGGTGTCGTAAAACTCGATCAGTTTTCGGTTCCGGGAGCAATGAATGATGTGGTCGTGAAATTCATTGTTCAATTTGATCAGTTTTTTATGGTTCGGCGGATTTAAGTGGGCGTACATGTCATCCAGGATGGATTTTAATTTTTTGAAATCCCGCTCGGTCGCCTCGGCGGTCGCCTGCATCGCCGCATAGGCTTCAAGGACGTTTTTTATCTCGTAGATTTCCCGGAACTCCTCGATGCTGAATTCAGCAACCTCCCGGCCCAGATGGTTTTTTCGAATCAGATTGACGTCTTCCAGGCGCAGCAGGGCTTCGCGCGCCGGGGCCCGGCTCACATTGAACTCTTTGGCCACCCGGGCCTCGCTGAGTTTGGTTCCGGGCGCCAGCTTCCCGGTCAGAATTTGGTGTTCCAGGATGTCGACGAGTTTATCCACCAGGGTCTCCCGGTGAACCGTCAGGTGGTGCGAATTTTTATCCATATTGCTTCCGCCATTTTAATCCGCCTGCGGCGGACGAGGGGTTAATTGCCCGTCCGCCTCGGTGGAATGAATCTCCCTGCCGATCTCGCAGGCGTTCTGGAATTTGCCCCTTTCCCATTCAATTTGCCATACCACCATACCGGTATGGGATCAAGGGGAAAAATCTCTTGTCACCCCCGCATGGGCATGCTAAACACCGATTCGGCCGGCCGGTTGTGCGGCCACACGGCGATGCCGGGGCGGAGAAAGCCGCGGATGAAGAGGGGGGGGGCAGATGGCAACGTATCGAATTGCGGTGCTTCCGGGAGACGGGGTGGGCAAGGATGTCGTCGATGCGGCGATGATCGTTTTAAAGCGTGTGGGCTTGGATGCGGAATATCTTTTCGGGGATATCGGCTGGGCGTTTTGGTGCACGGAGGGAAATCCGCTGCCCGGGCGTACCGTGGAGCTTCTCAAGCGCACCGACGCCTGTCTTTTCGGTGCGATCACGTCAAAACCCAAAGAAGAGGCGGCAAAGGAGTTGGCCGCCGAATTGCAGGGCAAGGGGTATGTGTACACCAGCCCCATCATCACGTTGCGGCAGATGTTCAATTTGCACACCAACATGCGGCCGTGCAGGGCCTATCCGGGCAATCCACTGAACTTCCGGGACGACATCGATCTTGTGGTTTTCCGGGAAAACACCGAGGGGCTTTATGTGGGAATCGAATACCATCCGCTGCCGCAAAAAGTTCGAGACGTGCTGCTGGAGACCCACCCCAGGATGAAGCGTTTTGCCGAGGTCCCGCTTGACCAGACGGCCGTGTCTTTGAGAATCCTTACGCAAAGCGCTTGCCGGTCCATCCTTCGACAGGCCTTTGGCTATGCGAAAACCCACGGGTACCGGACCGTTACGCTGGCCGAAAAGCCCAACGTTTTGCGCGAGACCAGCGGGATGATGCTGCGGATTGCCAGGGAAGTGGCTGCGAATTATCCGGATATCACGCTTATGGAAGCCAATATCGATGCCATGGCCATGTGGCTGGTAAAAAACCCCCAGGACTTTGGAGTGATCGTAACGAGCAACATGTTCGGCGATATCCTATCGGACCTGGCTGCCCAGTTGGTGGGGGGGCTCGGGTTCGCCAGCACCGGCAACATCGGCGACGCGTACGCGATCTTTGAACCCTCCCACGGCTCTGCGCCCAAGTACAGCGGCCAGTACCGTGTCAACCCCACGGCCATGCTCCTGACGGCAAAGCTCATGCTGGAGTATCTCGGTGAATCCGATTCGGCACAGCGGCTGGAATCGGCCATCGCACGGGTGATACAAGAGGGACGGGTGCGCACCTTCGATATGGGGGGCAACAGCGGCACCCTGGATATGGCCGAAGCGGTGGCGGGCTACCTTTAAACGATTTCTGCCCATACCCTTTGATTGCGCTTTAATTTGCGCCGCAACCAGGGTAAAGTGCCTCAAAACCAATTGAGCGAGGAAAATGCCATGAGCGAGATGCACATTGAGACCATTCCCTACGGGAAGGGTGAACTGACCCTTCGAATACCGATCAAAAATTATATCGGAACCCTGTTTCCGACGTATCATTCGGGGGTCGAAGACGAAACCGGGGAGATTCTCCGGGCGCTTCGAAATCCGATCGGATCCCCGACGCTCCCTGAAATCGTCGCCGGGAAAAAGGGGAAAAAGACGGTGATCGTCGTAAACGATCCCACCCGACCGACGGCCACCCATAAGCTGCTGCCCCCGTTGATGAGCGAATTGGAAGCCTGCGGCATATCCGACAGCGACGTGATGATCCTGATCGCCACGGGGACCCACCGGGCCGTTCGACCCGATGAGTTTGAAAAGCTCCTCGGGGAAGGGATTGCCGATCGGTATCGCGTCGTCAATCACGATTGCCTGGACCTCAAGAACATGGTCACTCTGGGCACCACCTCCCAGGGGATTCCCGTCATCCTGAATCGTCTTTTGTGCGAGGCGGACATCAAGATATTGACCGGATCGATCCATCCCCATCAAGGTGCCGGATTCTCGGGGGGACGCAAGAGTGTGCTCCCCGGTCTGACGAGCCTTGAAACCTTGAAGCTGCATCACGGTCCCAAATTCCGCCCCCCTGGACCGGGCATGGGGTGGTTGGAGGGAAATCAGTTCCACCTCCAGGCGATGGAGGCCGCGAAAATGGCAAGGCCCGACTTTATTCTGAACCTGGTTCAGAATCAAAGAAAGGAAATTACCCGTGCGGTGGCAGGGGACCTCGAGGAGGCCTGGATGGCCGGGGTCGAGGCCAGCCGTCAAATCTTCGAAATCGACGTTCCGGACGATGTGGATATCGCGGTGACGGTTCCGGGGGGGTATCCGCGTGATTTCAACCTTTACCAGAGTCAGAAATCCATGGCCACCGCCGAGTTGGTCGTAAAAAAGGGAGGCTCCATCATCCTGCCGGTTGAATGCCCGGACGGCGTGGGCTCCGAACTTTTTTTCGAATGGATGGCCTCCGCCGCCTGCCCCGAAGACGTGATGGAACGATTCAAGGCGGAAGGGTACAATGTGGGAACCTCCAAGGCGTGGCTCTACTCGCGGTGTCTGCTCAAGGCGGAGGTCATCGTGGTTTCGGACTGCCTGGATGAGACAACCCTCGGGCAGATGTTCACCAAGAAGGCTCCGGATCTGGATGCGGCGCTGGCGACGGCCTTTCAAACCCAGGGAAGCAACGCCAGGGTCCTGGTCCTGCGCAATGCAGCGGATATGATACCCAAGGGGAAACGGTAATTTTTTACAGGGGAGGAGATTCGAGATGGACGCTCAGGAGTTGATGAAAGGTGCCATCGACATCCACATTCACATCGCCCCGGACCCGAACCGTCGGCGCCGCGTGGACGGTTATTCTGCGGCGGTTCAGGCAAAGGAAGCCGGCATGCGGGGGGTCGTGTTCAAGAGCCACGATTACAACACCACCCCCGTGGCGGTTACGGTGCAGCGGGTCGTTCCCGGAATCGAGCTCTACGGGGGGCTTTCGCTGGACATAGAGGTCGGCGGGCTCAATCCCCATGCGGTGGAGGCGGCCGGAAAGCTGGGCAGCAAAATTATCTGGATGCCGACCTTTTCATCAAAAAACGACATGCTCAAAAAGAACATACCGGATAAGGGAATCAGCATACTGGATGAAAAGGGACGGCTGCTTCCGGTGGTAAACGAAATCCTGGACATCATCAAACGCTTCGGCATGACCCTTGCCACCGGGCATCTTTCCACCAAGGAGATATTCGTCCTGCTGGAGGCCGCAGAAAAAAAGGAGATCGAACCGATAGTGATCACCCATCCCTTGTCAAAGGGGGTGGGGCCGACCCTGTCGCTCGAAGATCAACGAAAAATGATCCGGCCGGGGCTCTTTTTCGAACACTGTTACACCGCCTGCATGCCGCACAGCGACCGGCTCGATCCCAGGGACATCGCGACGGCCGTCCGAGAGATCGGCCCGGAACGCTGTATCCTGTCGACGGACTTCGGCCAGATCACCAACCCGCCCCCCGTCGAAGGGATGCGGATGTATATCGAGTCCATGCTCGCCTTTGGTATTACGCCCGATGCGATCATCACCATGATCCGCACCAACCCGGCCCGGGCACTAAAGCTGCCCTGACCCGACGGTCGGGGACTTTTCAGTGTGGAGGGAACCCATGACCCAGACGCTGGTCAATCCGAGAGGGGTGTTCCGCAGGGAGGAAAACCCCATCGCCCCTCGATTCGATTCGCTGGATCACAAGGTGCTGGGGATCGTCGACAACGGCAAGGTGAATGCCGATCTTTTTTTGGAGAACATCGAAAATCGATTGCGCCGGGAATTCACCATCCAAAAAGTCGTCAGGATAAGAAAATCCAGGGTCGGCACACCGGCCGTATTTACCGAGGCGTTTTTGCGGGAATGCGATTTTGCCGTCAATGCATTCGGCGACTGAGGCTCCTGCACGTCATGGAGTATCCATGACTCCATAGCGCTGGAAAAAAAGAATATCCCCGTTGCGACCCTCTGCACCGATGAGTTTTTTGCACTCGGCAAAGCCGAAGCGGAATTTCTCGGGGTTCCCGGGCTGCCCATCGCCGTGATTCCCCATCCGATGGCCGGCCAACCCCCCGAACGCGTGGCCGACATCGCCGACCTGGCCTACGATGAGATCGTTCGTATGCTCACCGCCGACGCAACGGTCTTGGCGAGCGAATACAAGGAGAAAACCATAGCGGGGGTCAAAAAAAAGAAAAGACTCAGACACAAGTCGCTGTTCGGTGACCAATTCAGTATCTCCGAATCCGATGACACCCTCAGCGCACCGGATTCCATCGATGCGGTCAATCGTATTTTTTACCATCGCGGATGGACCGACGGGCTGCCCGTCATCCCCCCGTCGGATGAGCGGGTGGGTCGCATGCTGGCTGATTCGGGCTGGAATGAAGACCTGCTGGTCGGCGCCATCGCCCCCCGGGGCGGGGCGGCGACCCTAAAGAAAATTGCCGCCAATGCCGTGATGGCCGGATGCCTTCCGGAGCACCTGCCCGTTGTCATCGCCGCGGTAAAGGCGATGATCCAAAAACGCTTCAATCTCTATGCCGTCCAGACGACAACCCACCCGGTTGCCGTGCTGGCGCTTATCAACGGACCCCTGGTCGATGAGCTGGATTTCAATTGCAGTTACAACGCCATGGGGCAGGGCAATTTGAGCAATGCCGCAGTCGGAAGGGCCATCCGATTGATTCTGGTCAATGTGGGCGGAGCCTCCGCCGGGGTGCTGGATCGGGCAACCCTCGGCAGCCCGGCCAAATACGCCTTCTGTTTTGCAGAAAATCAGGCGGAAAGTCCATGGGAGCCCTTCCATGTGGAAAGAGGGTTTCCAGAATCGGCCAGCACCGTTACGGTCATGGGCGCAGAGGGGCCCCACAATGTCAACGATCACGGGGGGCAAACCGGGGAAGAGATTCTTCTCACCGTCGCCGGGGTGCTGTCCAACCCCGGAACCAACAACGTCTATCTGAGCGGTGAGCCTGTGATCGTTCTGGGACCCGAACATGCGGCGATCGTTGCGAGGGACGGTTTTTCAAAGCATGCGGTAAAGCAGTTCATTTTCGAGCATGCACGGATTGACCAGCGCTGGGTATCCCGGGGCAACAGGAAATGGTTTTTGCGGCACAACCCCAAGCGGTTTGAAAACCTGAAACCCGGCGACGAGATCCCCATAGTGGACAACCCCGAAGAAATCCTGGTGGTGGTGGCCGGGGGAATGGGCAGGCACTCGGTGGTGGTTCCCACCTTCGGCGGGCACACCCGGGCCGTGACCATGCCGATTGTCGGCCCGGACGGGGGGTATGTTAGAGCTGAAGGCTGAACCCGCCTTCGGCGGACCAAGCTGAAGGCGGAAAGCAGGATTGCCGGTGCAGGGCGCTCGGCAGGGAGGATTTTCAATGGCGAAATTGCCGGTGGAAAAAATCAGAACCGACGTTTTGGTGATCGGGGGCGGGGGTGCCGGGTTGATGGCCGCCCTGGAGGCACGGAAAATGGGAGCCGACGTCACCATCGTATCCAAGAGCAAAGTGGGGCGAAGCGGAAATACCATCATCGCCGGAACGGGGATGGCCATCCTGGCTCCGGATCCGGATGCCAAAGATTCCTTCGAGATTTTTCGCTGCGATACCCTCCGTTCCGGAAAAGGCGTCAACGATCGGGACCTGGTGGGCCTGTTTCTGGAAGGATCGCCCAAAATCATCGAAACGTTGATCTCCTATGGGGTGGTACTCAGAAAACAGGGGGATCGATGGATGAGAAAACAGGCACCGGGCCATTCCGTGCCGAGGACGTTTACCACCGATTTCAGTCGATATCCGTATCTTTCCCGTGGGCTTTCGTTGACCGAACCGCTGTTGGCCTCGGCCCAAAAAAGCGGTGTCCGGATCGTCGACTTTGCGCCGGTCATCCAGCTACTGGTCTCGGACGGCAGGGTGTGCGGCGCGATGGCACTCAATAAAAAGACCAAAACCATCATGCTGTTCCAAAGCAAAGCGGTGATTCTGGCCGCCGGCGGGGGCGGGCGGGTGTATTCACGATCGAACAATACCTTCGATATCACGGGGGACGCCTACGCCCTGGCATACCAAGCCGGCGCGACTCTCAGGGACATGGAGTTTGTCCAGTTCTATCCCACCATGATGTTCTCCCCGCTGAAAGTGACCATCTCCAGCCCCCTTTTCGGCGAGGGGGCTTTTTTGCGCAACGCACGGGGCGAGCGGTTCATGGGGACCTACGACCCGGCAGGCGATATGGCCACCCGGGACATCATGACCCGGGCCATGTTCAGCGAGGTCATGGCGGGGCGGGGGGACCGGGGCAACATATTTATGGATTGCCGGCACCTTTCAAAGGATATGTTGACGGCCAAATTCGCCGAACTGCTCCGGCTGCTTGCCAAGGCCGGCATCGATCCGTTGAGGGATCTGATCCCCATATCCCCGGCGACCCATTTTTTCATGGGGGGCGTGGTGATCGACAGGACCTGTGAGACCCCGCTGCCCGGTTTGCTGGCGTGCGGCGAGACGGTGGGCGGGCTCCACGGTGCAAACCGGCTGGGCGGAAACGCGCTGTCCGAAATGTTTGTATTCGGCAGGATCGCGGGGCGAAGCGCTGCCCAAGCCGCTTTGCGTTCGGCTTTTGCCGACGTGCCGGCGGTTCCACCGGATTCGTTTGGTTCAGGGGATATATCGCTCCCGGAGCTGAGACAGCGACTGCGGGAAACCACGTGGAAATTTCTATCCATCGTCCGGAGCCGGGAGGCCTGTGAGCAGGCCCTGGACGAACTGGCACGGATTTCGGATGCGCATCGGTATGCGAAAATCGAATCGGTCTTCGACCTGGTCGCCTCATACGAACTCAAAAGCATGCTCACCACCGCCGCGCTCATCGCCAAAGCCGCCAACCAGAGGAAAGAAAGCCGGGGGGCCCATTTCCGATCGGACCACCCCCGGACCGATGATGAAAGGTATCAGGGCAGCTTTTATCTCAAAAAATCAGGAGCCGAGACGGTCTTCGAGTATCGTCCGGTTTGATGAAAAGTGATTGCGGATTCGGGCCGGACCGGTCCGGATAGGGGGAAAGATGCAATGGAGAATACCTGCGGTTGTGATGCGGGGGGGGACGAGCAAAGGGGTCCTGTTTCATGAGCACCACCTTCCCAAGGACCCCATTTTGCGGGATCGCGTCATTTTGGCTGCCTACGGAAGCCCGGACCCCAACAAGCGGCAAATCGACGGAATGGGCGGGGCGGTGCCGGTGACCAGCAAGACGGCCATCATCAGCCCTTCGGAAGATCCTGAAAACGATGTGGTCTATCATTTCGGACAGGTCTCCATCGATCGGCCCATCGTGGACTATAAGGGGACATGCGGCAACATCGCCGCTGCGGCTGCCGCATTTGCCGTGGACGAGGGGCTGGTCAAGGTGTCCGAGCCGGTCACCACCGTGCGGATCTTTCAGAAAAACACCGGAAAACAGATCATCGCAGAGGTCCCGGTAAAAGACGGCTTTTATGATGAAGCCGGGGACTATGCCATCGACGGGGTTCCGGGAACCGGGGGCAAGATCACCATCCGGTATATGGATCCCGGCGGGTCGGTCACGGGCAAGCTGTTTCCGACGGGAAACCCGGTGGACACGCTCGATGTGCCGGGTGTGGGAACGGTCCGAATGACCATCATCGATGTGGGAAACCCCTGGGTGCTGGTCCCCGCATCGGACCTGGGGCTGAAGGGGACGGAGATCGGAGAGATCGAAGCCAGCGAAAAAATCCTTGCCGATTTTGAAGCCGTAAGAAGCCGGGCGGCGGTGATCACCGGATTTGCCGCGACCCCCGAAGAAGCCACCCGGCGCAGCCAGGCGGTGCCCAAAATCGGGTGTATCGCACCGGCCCTAACCTATCGGACCCTGAAAGCCGAGACCGTCGAGGCTTCGGCCATCGATCTGGTGGCCCGGGTCATGTCCATGGGAACCCTGCACAAGGCCATGGCGGTCAGCTGCCCGATGGCGGTGGCCGGGGCTGCGGCCATTGCGGGAACCGCCGTCTATGAGATGATCGAGAAAACCGCTCGGGGAAAAGAGACCCTCACCCTGGGGCACCCCAGCGGGGTCTTCGAGGTGACGGCCAAAGTCGAGAAAACGGGCGGGACCTACCGGCTCAGAGAGGTGGCATACGGACGAACCGCCCGGCGGTTGATGGAAGGGTATGTCCTTGTGCCGGATGGATGTTTCAGACACCCATGAAATGATATTGACACCCCGGCGCGGGCACTTGTATATATAACTATACAAAAACACAAATTCCGGAGACACGAAACATGCCTTATCCTGTTGAAATGCAAGCCTCGATCCGAAAGGTGGAGGCAACCCGCAAGGCCCGAATGGGGCAAGAATTCAGGCGGCTGGAACTTTCCGAAAAAGCCCAGATTCTGGAGGATTATCATCCGGACTTCCGCAAGAGCGGCAAAACCGCGATCCCTTTCGGTCCGAGCACCGGGGACCTGGTCCCCAATGAGTTGGCCGAGTTGATCACCTCGCCGAGCCGGCTGCCGCTGGAAGCGGTGGATTTGAAAAAGATCGATTTCGAGACCGACATTCTGGTCATCGGCGGGGGCGGGGGGGGTGCGACCGCCGCATTGACGGCAAAGGAAAACGGCGCCGATGTGATGATGGCCACCAAGCTCCGCCTGGCCGATTCCAATACCATCATGGCCGAAGGCGGGATCGGGGCTGCGACGCTCCCTGAGGACTCCCCGGAAATTCACTGGATCGACACCATGATGGGGGGCCGCTTCACCAACAGGCCGGATCTGGTGGAGGCCCTGGTGACCGATGCCCCGTTTATCGTCGACTGGCTGACCAAACTCGGGGTAAATTTCGACCGGCTGGCCAGCGGCGCCTATCTCACCCATATGCCCGGCGGGCATTCGCGCAAACGGTCCCATTCCATAAAGGATCTGACGGGGCTTGAAATCATGCGGGTGCTGGCGGACGAAATCCGAAACAAGGAAATCGACGTGCAGGAGTTCAGCCCGGCCGTTGAGCTTATTCTGGACGACAACGGGCAGTGCGCCGGGGCGGTGCTGATGAACCTGGACACCGGCCGGTATCACGTCGCAAAGGCAAAGGTGACGATATTGGCCACCGGGGGCATCGGGCGACTCCATCCCCAGGGGTTTCCCACCTCGAACCATTACGGAGCCACCGCGGACGGACTGGTGATGGGGTACCGGGCGGGGGCCAGGTTCCTCTATGTCGGTTACATCCAGTATCATCCCACCGGGGTGGCCTGGCCCGAGCAGATGCTCGGGCTTCTCATATCCGAAGCGGTCCGTTCCCAGGGGGCGCAGCTGGTCAATGTGGACGGGGAGATGTTCGTTTACCGGCTGGAGACCCGGGACGCCACGGCATCCTGCATCATCCGCGAGTGCGGCGAGAGGGGAAAGGGGGTGATCACCCCGACCGGCATGACGGGGGTGTGGCTGGATACCCCGCTGATCGACAGGGTCTGCGGGAAGGGGACCTTTCTGCAACGATTCGCCGGTATCTACAGCCGGTACAAGAAATACAACATCGATCCGATCGTCGAACCGATTCTGATCTATCCGACCCAGCACTACCAGAACGGGGGCCTCGAGATCAACATGGAATGTGAAACCAGCGTGCCCAACCTGATGGCCGCCGGGGAAGTGACCGGGGGCGTTCACGGGCATAATCGTCTGGGGTCCAATTCACTGGTGGATATTTTCGTCTTCGGCAGAAGGGCCGGCAAGCATGCCGCGGAGAAAGTCAAGGGGGTGACGGTGGGCAATCTGACCCTGGACCATCTGGAGCGCTACCGCCGGCAGCTCGAAGAGGCCCATATCGTTTCCAACCGGGTCTCTCCGTTGATTCTGCCGGATTATCGGTTTGAAAAGGCCTTGACAACCGTTCAACACGTAAAAGGATAGAAGCCATGCAAGAAGCCGTCATCACGCTGATCCCCATCTACATCATGGGAAAACGCTACCAGGTGCCCGACGGGTTGACCATTCAGAAAGCGCTGGAATATTCGGGCTATACGCTGACCCGAGGGTGCGGATGCCGGGGCGGGGTCTGCGGCGCCTGCGCCACGGTGTATCGCAGAAAAGGGGAATTCCGGCTGAATGTCGGGCTGGCCTGCCAAACCGTCGTCGAGCCCGAGATCTACCTGGTGCAGCTTCCCTACACCCCCGCAAACAAGGCGCTCTACGCGGTTCAGAACCTTATTCCCGACGAGATGAACATCACCCGGATCTATCCCGAGCTGTTGCGCTGCATGGGGTGCAACACCTGCACCCGGTCGTGCCCGATGAACCTTGAGGTGATGAATTACGTATCGGCGATCATCCGGGGCGATTTTGAAGAGGCCGTCGAGCTTTCCATCGAATGCGTCCAGTGCGGGCTTTGTGCGGCAAGGTGCCCGGCGGAGCTCGCCCCGTTCAACATCGCCCTGCTGGTCCGGCGGCTTTACGGAAAACATGTCCTTGCGCCTTCACCCCAGCTCCAGCACCGTCTGGAAGAGATCCGGTCCGGGGTGTACGCCCAAAAAATCGACACGCTGAAGAAAACCGAAAGGTCCGAGATCGAAAAGCGGTACAAGGAATTGCAGGCCACCAAGGGTGCGGCGATTTAGCCGCGGGAAAGGGAGGAGCCATGGCCGAATCAACATCCATTCTGGTTGTCAGCGCCCACGCCGCGGATTTTGTCTGGCGGGCGGGGGGCGCCATTGCGCTGTATGCCCAACGGGGGTGCCGCGTTCGAATCGTCTGTCTTTCCTATGGGGAGCGGGGGGAATCCGCAAAGATGTGGAAGCAGCCGGGGATGACCCTGGAAAAGGTCAAAGCGGCGCGAAAGCAAGAGGCCGAGCGGGCCGCCGGGATTCTCGGCGGAGAGATCGCATTTCTGGACGCCGGCGACTATCCCATCAAGGAGACCGATGCGCTGATGGATGCCCTGGTAAAGGAATTCAGGGGCTTGCAGCCCCAGGTGGTGCTCACCCATGCGTTGAAGGACCCTTACAATTTCGACCATCCGCTGGCCGCCGAGCTCACGCTCAAATCCAGGGTCTATGCCCAGGCCATGGGGTATCCGGCACCCGGAGCGGTCATCGGCGCCCCCCCGGTGTTTCTTTTCGAGCCGCATCAGCCGGAACAGTGCGATTTCAAACCCGACCTGCTGCTGGACATCACCCCGGTGTTCGATCGAAAGAAAAAAGCCATGGAAAGCATGGGGGCCCAGGAGCACCTGGTGCAGTACTACATCGATCTGGCCCGGCGGCGGGGGGTGCAGGCAAAGCGCAACTCCGGACCCAACATCGGACTCAAGACCGAAGCCTATGCCGAGGCCTACCAGCGGGTATACCCTCAGGTGACGCTGGAATTCGATTGATCGGCATGGTATGGAGCGTCTGATCGCTAACTCGAAGACGGAGTCAATTCTCATGAAAGATCCAGGGCTGTCCAACAGCCGGTTGCGGGACTACCTGCTCGATGAAGCCATCTGCCCGGTGGCGCGGATGCGGCTGTTCTCGGACGGGGTCAATGAAAACACGCGGATATTTCAGCCCGAAACGGTGATCGGCGACCGGGGGTGCCTGGCCTGCGGCAACTGCGTGGATGCCTGCCCGGTGGTTCAGGACAAACAGCGCTTTGTCCTTATCCAGAATCAGCGAACATCCATGGCGCTGGAAAATATCGTGGGGGAAGAGTGCCGGCGGTGTTACCGGTGCGTCCTCTCGTGCCCCCAGGTATCCAAGAACAACAAGACCTATGCGGCGGGGTATCGACGAGGGGAAAAGATCGTTCACCTGCTGACCGCCGTGAGCATCGTTCTGCTGGCGGCAACCGGCATCACCACCCTTCATTACGGGCAGATGCTTCCCCGGTTTGAAGAAGCGCTTTTCTTGTTCGCGCACCAGGTGCTGGGCATCCTGCTCGTCCTGATGCCGGTTCTGTATCTTGTCGTCGACAAAACCCACCTGTTTCGATGGATCCGGAAGGTGCTCATCTGGGGGGATAAAGACAAGCAGTGGGTGGAGGATCTCATCCGGCACATCAAAGAGAGCCGCCGGTATCCGCTGCCCTATACCGGGGAGTTCAACCCCGGGCAAAAGGCATGGTACCTGTATATCAGCGGGATGATTCCCATCATGGGGCTGACCGGCATCCTGATGATGTTCGTGCTGGACAACCCGGCGGGGGGAGCGTATTTGACCGTAAAGTTCATCCATCTTTTCTTTGCACTGATAACGGACCTGCTCCTTTTTGTGCATATTTATCTGAAATACATTCGACGATGGGCGATTCTGACGGGTGATCTGGTTCGGGTGTTCTGGACCAAACGCCATCTGGACTTTGCGCAACTCTACGATAAACGATCCTAACCCGGAGTCTTATCGTCCCCGATCCCGGGGATCCTTCCCCGCGTGGGGGATCCGGTCCATGGGGTTGACCCGCCGCCGATCAGAGGAGGTTTGAGATGAGCGCCCCGACCCGCGTGCTGGCATCTTTTCTATCCGATCTGGCCTATCCGCAGCTTCCCCCCGAAGCGGTGGAAAAGGCCAAATTCGTCTTGCTCGACACCCTGGGGGCAACCATCGCAGGCTCCCAGACCCCGGAGGGCGGGATCGCCGTCGAACTGGCCCGCAAGCTTGCCGGAAAGCCCGAATGCACCCTGATCGCCTCGGATGTGCGGGCCGACTGCCTGTATGCCGCGCTGTGCAACGGCATCATGTCCCACGCCCTTGAACTGGACGACGGCAACCGTTTCGCCATGGGGCACCCGGGGGTGACCGTCATCCCGGCGGTGGTCGCCCTGGGCGAACTGGAGGAGATTTCCGGCAAAGACGCCATCGTTTCCATCGTTGCCGGGTATGAAGCCTTCGGACGGATCGCCGCCGCGGGAAACCCTTCGCACTACAACCGGGGCTATCACACCACCGGAACCTGCGGCACCTTTGCCGCTGCGGCTGCGGCCGGGAAAATCTACCGTTTCGATGCGGACCGGATGGTCCAGGTGCTGGGGATCGCCGGATCCCAGAGCGCGGGGCTGTTTGCCTTCATGTCCAACGGTGCGATGACCAAGGTGCTGCATCCGGGCAAAGCCGCTCAAAGCGGCATCCTGTCGGCGTTTCTGATCCGGCAGGGCTTTACCGGGCCCGATACGGTCCTGGAGCACCCCCAGGGGTTTTACGCCGCGTACGCGGATCAATTCGTCCCCGAACGGATCACCGGCAGGCTCGGTGAGCCCCTCGAGATCATGCACACCTATACCAAGTACCATGCCGCCTGCCGGCACGTCCACTCGGCTTCGGATGCGGCCCTGATGATCCGGAAGGAACACGCAATTGACCCGGATGCCGTGGATCGCATAGCGGTCCGGACCTATCGGGTGGCGGCCAAGCTGACGGGCGGAAAAGACATCACCACCCCGCTTTCCGGGAAAATGAGCCTTCCCTACAGCATTGCCGCCGCGGTGGTGGAGGGCCGGGTCGGCCTCAAGGAGTTCTCGGCCGGAAAGCTGGCCGATCCGAAGATCCTCGGGCTCATGCGGCGGGTGGAGGTCACCATCGATGAAAAACTGGACCGCCTGGTTCCGAAACATCGGGGGGCGCGGGTTGAGATCGTGATGAAAAACGGGGACCGGTATCAACAAGAGGTGCTCGATGCCGTGGGCGAGCCTGAAAACCCGGGGGGACCGGACAACCTGCTCAACAAGTTTCGCGGGTGCACCGAAGGCGTTTTCGACCCCCAGCGGATCGAGGCCATCATCGAGACCGTCCTTCAGCTGGAAACCATCGATTCCTTTTCCAAGGTCACACGGCTTCTGACAAAGCAAATGACCTAGGATCGATGCCGTCGAACCGAATGGCGGAGGGGTTTGAAAAAAAAACGTGATTTTCATCGGGTAAATGTTTAAGATATCCTAAATCGTGACCATCCATAAATTCCCCTCCCAGCCGAAGGTCCGCCTGTGGCGTGAGCAGGAGGGGTTGGGGGAGGGGAATAAAGCCTATTTGTGAATGGACACCAAATAACGCATTTTGGAAAAAGGGTAAAGGAGTCGAACCATGTTTGAACTATCCCAGCGCGTTCAGCGGATTGCATTTTCGGAACGTTCCCAGCGGAAAATAGCCCTTCCCGAAGGGGCCATCCGGATGGATATCGGGGAGCCGGATTTTGAAACCCCGGCGCACATCCAGGAGGCCGCCTTCAAGGCCATGCAGCAAAACTTCACGCATTACGGAAATGCATTCGGCGATGAGGAGCTCAGGGATGCCATCTGTTTCGGTCTGAAAAGGGATTACGGGATCCACCGGAAGCCCGAGAACATCCTGGTGACCACCGGCGGCATCGAGGCCATCGCCACGCTTGCCGCCACCTACCTGAACCCGGGGGACGAGGCGATCCTGCTGGACCCGGATTATTCGGGGTACGCCGATGCGGTGGTCCTTTTCGGGGGAAAAGCGGTGGCCGTCCCCCTGACCGAGCGGCTGCGCCCGGATCTCAACGCCATCACCCAGGCCGTGACGGATCGGACCAAAATGATTCTGCTGTCCAACCCGTCCAATCCCACCGGGGTGGTCTTCGATGAAACCGAGATCCGGGGGCTGGCGGCCATCGCCCGGGAACGGAACCTGATGATCGTGGTCGATGAAGTCTACCACAAGCTGCTGTTCGGCGGGACCACGCATTTTTCCATCGGCCAGGTGGACGACATTCAGGATCGTGCCGTTATTTTGAACAGTTTTTCCAAAACCTATGCCATGACCGGATGGCGGGTCGGGTACCTGGTAGCCGATGCTCCGATCGTCAAGCAGCTGGTGCTGTTCCACCGGTCCATCGTCTCGTGTGTGAACACCCCTTCCCAGAAGGCCTGTGTCGCCGCGCTGACCGGGCCCCAGGACTGCGTCGCAGCCATGCTCAAAGCCTATGATGAACGCAGGCAGATGATCGAAACCAAGCTTAAATCCATCCAGAGCCTTACGGCCACCCCGTGCCAGGGCGCGTTCTATTCTTTCCCGCGCTTTTCCCAAGCCATATCCTCCAAGGAGATGCTGACCTATCTTTCCGAAAAGGGGGTGCTGGTGCGGAGCGGAACCGAATTCGGCAGCTGCGGGGAGGGCTTTATCCGGCTGGCCTTCACCGTATCGGTGGGCGAGCTCGAGGAGGGAATGAACCGGCTGAAAAAGGCCCTTGAAGCGCTTTGATTTCAGGAATAGAAATACCAATCCGGAAAGGAGCCCTATGACAACGCGACCCCCAGCCGATATCGGCATGCCGCTTTCCGAGGTCGACACCCCCGCGCTGCTGATCGATCTGGAAGCTTTCGAGCGGAATTTGGAACGTCTGGCGGAAACTGCACAAAAATATTCGATCAAACTGCGTCCCCATGCCAAAACCCACAAATGCCCCGTCATCGCCCTGCGGCAAATGGCGCTGGGAGCCGTAGGGGTTTGCTGCCAGAAGGTGAGCGAAGCCGAAGCCTTGGTTTACGGCGGGGTTTCCAACGTATTGATTTCAAACCAGGTCGTGGGCCTGCCCAAGCTTCGCCGCGCAGCCGCCCTGGCCAAGCAGGCCGATGTGGCCATCTGCGTCGATGACCTTGAAAACGTGAAAGACCTCAGCCGGGTGGCGGTGGAATTGGACGCCGATCTGCCCGTCTTTGTCGAAATCGACGTGGGCGCAAACCGTTGCGGGGTCCAAGCCGGGGAGCCGGTGTTGAAACTGGTGAAAGCCATCCAGGAAAGCCCCGGGGTGCATTTCGCCGGTTTGCAGGCCTACCAGGGCAGGGCACAGCACATCCGCAGCCATGAAGAGCGGCGGGCGGCCATCGACGGGGCTATTGACAAGGTAAACCGGAGCCTGCGCCTCCTGGCACAAAACGGCATTGCGTGCCCGACCGTCACCGGTGCCGGCACCGGTTCCTATCTGTTTGAAGCCCAAAGCAAGGTCTATACCGAGCTCCAGGCGGGCTCGTACATTTTCATGGATGCGGATTATGCGCGCAACCTGGATGCGGACGGAAATCCGGTCGGCACCTTTGCGCACAGTCTGTTTGTTTACACCACGGTGATGAGCAAACCCAACCCGGCGTGGGCGGTGGTGGATGCCGGCCTCAAGGCGCTGGCGGTGGATTCGGGCATGCCCGAGATCGTCGGTATCAGCGGGGTGAAGTTCGCCCGGGCGTCGGATGAACGCGGCAAGCTAGAAATCAGCGATCCGGAGTGTCCGATCCGGCTGGGGGACAAGATCAAGCTGATTCCCGGCCACTGCGATCCCACGGTCAACCTGTACGACTGGTACGTGGGGATTCGAAACGACCGGGTGGAGGCGATCTGGCCGATCACCGCCAGGGGGGCGACCCTCTAAACGGGAGGCTGACCGGAAACCCCCTCGCTGCGGTGTACATTTCTGAATTCAACCAGCATAAGGCGGGTGCATCCGATGGATCTTCATCTGGCGGACAAAGTGGCTGTGGTGACCGGCGCGGGTCGCGGCATCGGCAGAGGCATTGCCCTGACCCTGGCCGGCGAGGGTGCCCGGGTGGTGGTCAACTATGTCAGGGATCACGCCGCGGCCGAACACGTCGTCCATGCGATTCGTGACGCGGGGGGCTGTGCGACGGCCGTCCGGGCGGACGTGGGAAATTGGGATGATGCCGAGCGGCTCATCCAGGCGGCGCTCGATCATTTCGGTGGAATCGATATTCTGGTCAACAACGCCGGCATCGTCAGTCGAAAATCCATTCTCGACATATCCCTCGAGGAATGGGACCGGGTGGTGAAAACCAATTTTTACGGCTGTTTCCACTGCTCCCGGCATGCCGGCCGGCAGATGGTATCCCGGGGCACCGGCGGCAAAATCATATCCATTTCCTCCATTCACGGGCGTGTCGCCAAAGCCAACCTGGGGCCTTACTGTTCGACCAAGGCGGGCATCGATATGTTTTCAAAACAGCTTGCCGTCGAGCTGGCCCCCCACGGTATCACGGTCAATGTGGTCGCCGCCGGTACGATCAGCACCGATATCAACATTCCCCTGTACAAAAGCACCCGTCCGGAGGACCGGCAGTTGAAAGAAGCGGTCCTGAAGCGGATCCCCATGGGACGGATCGGTGAGCCGGAAGAGATCGGACGCGCCGTGGCCTTTCTTGCTTCCGATGCCGCCAGCTATATCACCGGTGCCGTGCTGTACGTGGATGGAGGATATGTCGCTGAAGGGACCCCGCGGGTTTCGGGGGGCGAGGGCGTCCCCTGAGACGTTTACCCAACATAACTCATCGTAAAAAGGAGGTTCCCATGAACAGGACATCTTGCAAGTGGCTGGGGGTATCGGTGGCGTCGATCTTTTTCGCCGTTTTGCTCATCGGGGTTCCGGGGGTTTGGGCCAAAACCGTGATCAAAATCGGAACCGGTGTGGCGGTGGATCACCCCGAAAACATCGGCGCATTTAAAATCAAGGAGCTAGTGGAAAAGCGGCTCGGGGATCAGCTGGAGGTCCGGGTCTACACCGACGCCCAACTGGGCGATCAGCGCACCATGGTGGAGAACATGCGAAAGGGGCTGCTGGAGATCACCTGGGTGACCGTGGGCTTTTTCGGTTCCTACGAGCCGATCCTCAACGTGATTGAAAGCGGTTACCTGTTCCGCGACAGCCGGCATTCCTATGCGGTGTTCGACGGCGCCTTCGGAAACGAGGTCCGAAAGCTGGTCGAAAAGCACGGGGTCAAGCTGCTCGGGTATTATGAGGCCGGGATGCGGCACCTGACCAACAGCGTGCGAGCGGTCAACACCCCCGGGGATCTGAAGGGGCTTAAAATCCGGACGCCCCAGGCCAAATACCACCTGAAAACCTTGCAATACATGGGCGCCAGCGCGGTGGCCATGTCCTTCGGCGAGCTGTACACGGCCATGCAGCAGGGTGTGGTGGACGGCCAGGAAAATCCCTTGTCGAACATCTACAAGGCAAAATTTTACGAGGTTCAAAAATACATTAATCTGAGCGCGCATGTCTGGAGTTACTGGGTTATTTCCGCCAATAAGGGGTTTGTCGATGGCTTAAGCCCGCAACATAAAGAAATCTTTACAAAAACACTTAAAAAGGAAATTGAATGGCTGAACCATACCGTCAAAAGCGAAACCGATAATCTTCTGAAAACGATGGAAGCCAGCGGGGTAACGATCATTCATTCGGATACCGCTGCCTTTAAAAAGATTGCGGATCCAATCGTGAAAGAATTTGCCGAGTCTAAATGTCAAGCAGGTCTCATGGAAAAAATTGCTGCGTATGCGGATTAGTTAAAGAAACTGGCCACATCCTTAAATCACGGCTCCCGTTTCAATGAAACAGGGGGCCGTGGGCAGCTTCAGATGCCGGTCGCTTACAAAAATAACGCTATCTTTCAGCCCCACATGCTGACGGTCTGCCGGTTGCTTCACGTAGAGACGGGATTTTATTTGCCGCGACTTTTTTAAATGGGGTCTTCAGCACGCCATCGTTTTGCAGAATCTGCGATCCGGATAAATCCAATGGGGAAAAAAGAAAAAAATAAGACAGTAGAATTATTTGAATCCTTACTCGAAGCCATTACCCTGGCCGGTTTTACCGGTATGCTGCTTTCAACCGGGGGGCAGGTGGTGTTTCGCTATGTGCTCAGAATATCCGTTTCATGGACTGAAGAGCTATCCAGGATACTCTTTATACTGAAAATGTTTCTGGGATTTGCCATTGCAATCAGAGAAAACG